>OIEX01000023.1_pt1 | contig 154384 bp, 137 predicted proteins | sample 1581911 | NCBI WGS metagenome assembly OIEX01 (sample SAMN07977761, study PRJEB24534) | human gut metagenome | reverse complement strand
CCTAAGAACGCCTACCCGCATAGCGGGTAGTTTATTGTTTCGTTCGCAAGCGAACTCAACTGACTAAAGTCATCAATAAAAATACCAGAGAAATAAATCTCTGGTATTAAAAATATTTCATTTTGTATTAGTAAAATTTTTAAATTATAAATGCGCCTTTTTTGTCGATATCTAGCTGCATAACTTCATAAGAATTGGATAAGTTGTTCAATTTATTTCTAATTTCTGATTCTGATGTAGTGTCATCTGATTTTAAAATGACCATAATCGTTGAGCCTGCTCCACTCAAATAATGTCCGATTGCATTAGAGTTTTCGATAATTTCGTCGATTTTTTCTATTTCAGGAATTAGTTGTAATCTGTAAGGTTCGTGAATTTTATCTTCAAGTGCGATTTTCAAATTATTTTCATTTCCAGAAATTAATGACAATACTAGCATCGAAACTCTCGAAATATTGAACACCGCATCGTTTTTTGTGTAGTTTTCTGGCAGTACTTCTCTTGCTTTTTGTGTTGAAAGCTCGAAGTCTGGAATTATCGCTAGGAATTTGAATTTGTCGGATATTTTAAATTTTTCCACAAAAACTTCATTGTCTTTTAATATTGACGCAACTGCATCTGCGAAAATCGCTGGTGCGACGTTGTCGGGATGGCCTTCGATTTGTGTTGCTATTTTCAATATTTCTTTTTTGTCAGGATTTTTTACCATGACTGAAAATGCCGCCATTATTCCCATTACGATACAAGCTGCAGATGAACCGAGTCCTCGTGACATTGGAATATTAGTATCGAGGTCAAATTCCACAGGAACTATTTTTTCTCCGTAAAAATCAAATGTATACTTGTATGATTTATATATCAAATTAGATTCTACATTTTTTTCAAATGTATTTTCATCATCTGTCAACTTAAATTCACATGTATTTGCCAAATCCAGCGCAACTCCAAGCGCATCAAACCCAGGGCCAATGTTTGCAGACGTTGCAGGAACGGAAATTCTCTTGCCTCGCTTTGCAAATTTTAATACTTCATCTTCTATTTCATCTTTTGTAATTTTTGTTTTATGAATTATCTTCTTGGAATGTAATTTTTTGATTTCAGTAGGAATTTTCGCTTCAGTTTTCTCGTATAGAAGATTAATATTTTCAAATTCATCTGACGAGATATTTTCTCCCAATGCACTCAAAACAGTGGAAGAGAATTTGTACGGGCTTGCAGTCGACAATATAACTGTTTTGTCGAGCCCAAGTTTGTCTGTAATATTTTTTGCAACCGCAGTGTGAGTGTCTATCAAATACCCTTCGTCTTCGAAAACTTCCTTTATTGTTTTTCTCGTTTCATCTTCAGTTGCATATCCACATTTAAACTCATTGAAATCTCCTTCAAATGTGAAAATTTTCAACTCATTCAATTCTGTCATTTTTTGTTTTACGATTTCATCTGATGATTTGTGGTAAATCAATCTTTCAAGATTTGATGAAACCAAAATATCCATCGAAGGAGAGATTGTCTTGACCAAATCTCTGTTTGCATCGTAAGTTCCAGTCGTGAAGAAGTCTGTCAACACGTTGTTGTCATTGGATGCGATGACGAGTTTTTCGATTGGCAGTCCCATTTCTTTTGCGTAGAATCCCGCCAAGATATCTCCGAAATTTCCTGTAGGTACACAGAATGAGATTTTTTCTCCGGCAGAAATTTTTTTGTTATTTACCAAATCTTGGTATGCGTAGAAGTAGTAGACGATTTGCGGCAACAATCTTCCGATATTAATGGAGTTTGCTGATGACAAACAAATATTTTGATTTTTCAATTCTTCTTTTATATATTTATCGTTGAAAATCTTCTTTGCCGCAGTTTGTGCATCATCAAAATTCCCATCAATCGATATGACTTTTGAGTTGAGCGATGATGTCGTATCCATTTGTGCTTTTTGGATACAGCTTACTCCTTCTGTCGGATACAAAACCAAGATGTCGATATTTTCTGTGTTGTAAAATCCTTCGAGAGCAGCTTTTCCTGTATCTCCAGATGTCGCCGTCAATATCAACGTCTTTTCATTTATTCCCAAAGATTTTTTCGCATAAATCATAAGATTTGGAAGCAAACAAAGTGCGAAATCTTTGAATGCAGATGTTCTTCCATGGTAAAGCTCCAAATAATAATCTTTATGATAAGCTACTTTGCAGATGTCTTCCTCAAAGCTTGCGTATGATTTCTCGATAATTTCTAGTAATTCGTCGCTATCAAAATCTGTCAGATAAAGAGATAGGATTGCGTGACAAAGTTGTGTGTACGAAAGATTCAAGTGGTCTAATATGTCAAATTTCGGAAATGATTCTGGCACGAAAAGCCCGCCATCTTCTGATATTCCTTTGAGAATTGCTTCACGTGATGAAACTTTTAAATTAGAATTTCTTGTCGATAAATATCTCATTTTTCCTCCTCAATTTCCGCTATGAACACTTGGCCAAGATTTTCGATTGCTGATTTCAATTCATCAAAGCTAACTTTTTTCGTAACTATCAAATGATTTTCACCTGATGTTTTTTCCCTATCTATTATATTTTTCAAACCATCTGTAACTTCAGTTGTTCTGATGTAGAATTTGTGTTTGATATTATTTTCAACTTCAAATGAATTTGTCGCATCGTAGAAAGTTTTGATTTCTCTTTTTGCAAGAATTCTCAATAGATCTCGCATAATCGCATCGGCTGTTTCAAGTTTGCCCGCTCCAGGTCCTTTAAATTCGTATGAATTGAAGTTTTCTCCCCACACTTTGATTGCATTTGTTCCTTCGAATGTTTTCGCAAAGAAATCGTCAGCTACAAATGTAGGAATCACTGAAATATTTATCTTATTAGCTTCTAATGCGGATTTTGCAAGAAGTCTGATGGAGTATCCCAAGTATTTTGCGAATTCAAAATCAGTTTTTGTCACATTTGAAATTCCAAATGTAAATATATCTTCTTCATTTATCTTAGAGTTGTAAATAAGCGAGGAGACGATTCTGATTTTTCTCATAGCATCAAATCCACCGACATCTGCAGTTGGATCAGCCTCGGCGTATCCCAAATCTTGTGCTTGTTTCAAAACTTCATCGTAAGATAATCCTTCAGTTTCCATTTTTGATAAAATATAATTGGAAGTTCCATTCAAAATCCCATATATTTTATTCATGTCGCTGAAAAATATTTCTTCCATGATAGGATGAATTACAGGGATTGCCCCTGCAACAGATGCCTCGTATGAGAAATAAACGCCGTTTTTCACAGCAAGCTCATTTAACTCTTCAAAATATTTGGAAACAACAGCCTTGTTTGCCGTCACTATATTTTTACCAGCATTCATCAACGCCACGATTCTTTCGTGAGTTTCTTCAAGGCTCGATGTAACATCAATGACTGTGTCCACATCAGAATTTAAAATCTCATCAAAATCATCAGTAAATACGAGGTCTTTTTGGTGTGGAAATCTTTGTTTATCTGTATTTTTTATCAAAATTTTGTCTATTTGTATGTCGAAGTTATTTTTTATTAGGGATTTTCTTTTTTTGTATAGAATTTCTTCTACACCGCATCCTACAGTACCAAACCCCATTATTGCGATTTTCACATTAACCCTCCAAAACTTTTAGTGCGATTTGTACGGCATTTGTTGCAGCACCTTTTCTGATATTATCAGCACAACACCATAAATTAAGCCCGTTATCCACAGTAAAATCGCGTCTGATTCTTCCAACAAAAACCTCGTTTTTACCAGCTGATGTGATAGCCATTGGATAGATTTCATTTTCGATATCATCTTGAAGATCCATTCCTGGATAATCTGCGATAATTTTCTTCACATCTTCAATTTCGAATGGTTTTTCAGTTTCAACGTTAATTGAAACGCTGTGCGAAGTTTTTACAGGAACTCGAACGGTCGTAGCAGTCACGCGGATATCATCGTGAAGAATTTTCTTAGTTTCATCTATCATTTTCATTTCTTCCTTCGTATATCCGTTGTCCATGAAAACATCGATTTGTGGAATACAATTGTTTCTGATTGGATATTTGTATGCAAGTTGTGTTCCTTCCTCCAAGTCAGAAATCCCCTTCACACCAGATCCTGACACTGATTGATAAGTCGAGTAAATCACTCGTTTGATCTTGTACTTATCGTGAATTGGTTTTAATGGAAGCACAGATTGAATTGTAGAACAGTTGGGATTTGCAATTATTCCCTTGTTCGTTTTAATATCTTCTGGATTTATTTCTGGAACGACCAATGGAACATCGGGATTCATTCTGAAATGTGAGCTGTTGTCAATAACTGTGACGCCTGCTTTTGCTGCGATTGGTGCGTATTTTTCACTTACAGATCCTCCTGCTGAAAATAGCGCAATTTTAATATCCTTACCTTCAAACGAATTTTCGTTTAATTCTTCGACAGTGTATTTTTTGCCACAGTATTCAACTTCAGATCCAGCTGATTTTTTCGAACTGAATAAGTACAATTTATCGATTGGAAAATTTTTCTCACTCAAAACTTTTAACATCATACTTCCAACAAGTCCAGTTGCACCTACAACCGCAACATTAACCTTCATTTAGTCCTCCTTGTAAAATTCTTTATATATAGAACGAATTGCCTTTTCAAAATCTTTTGTTTCAACGCCAATAATAATATTGATTTCGCTGGAACCTTGGCTGATCATCTTGATATTTACGCCTTCTTTCGCAAGAGCTGTAAAAGTCCTCGACGATACTCCTTTTTCATTAATCATACCTCGACCAACCACTGCTATTAGCGAGATATCTCTTTCCCAAGAAATCTTATCCACATCCAAATAAATTTTCAATTCCTCAAGAACCTTATTTAATTTCGGTGTGATGGATGAATCAGAAACCAAAACAGAAACAGAATCAATACTCGATGGCATGTGTTCAATCAAAATATCGTTAGATTCAAAAACCGTCGTCAATTTTCTGAAAAAATCCTTCTCCGTATTCATATTCACTTTTTCAAGATTTATAACAGTAAAATCTTTCTTTCCAGAAATTCCAGTCACAATATTTTTGTTTTTCACATCGCACTTCGACAAAATCAACGTTCCTGCTTCATCTGGAGCATTTGTATTTTTGATGTTTATAGGAATGTTCTTGTCCCTAAGTGGAAATATCGCCTCTTCGTGCAAAACCTTTGCACCCATATATGAAAGCTCACGAAGTTCATGATACGTAATTGTCCCCATCGGTTTAGGATTTTTAACAATCCTTGGATCTGCAACCAAAAATCCAGACACGTCAGTGAAATTTTCATACATCTCACAGTCCAAGCTCGCCGCAATGACTGATCCTGTAACATCAGATCCCCCTCGAGAAAAAGTGTGTACATTATTATATTCGTCAACGCCGTAAAATCCCGGCACCACAGCTCTGTCGTGTTTCGTCAAAATATTTTTGATATTTTCATGTGATTTTACAATATCCAACTCGCCATCATCGAATATAATCAAATCCTTCGCATCCACAAAATCATAATCCAAATACGCCGCAAGCACTTTTGCACTCATAAACTCACCACGACTCACAACAAAATCATAACTTGCGCCATTTGTAATTTCTTCTTTTACATCAGAAAGAATTTTATCAATGTCAATATTCAAAACAAGATCATCGACAATATTTTTGTAAATATTCTCAATGATCTCGAAAACCTCATTAAAATTCAAATCATGCGCACTCAATTCGTGACACATCGCCAATAAATCTGTCACCTTGTGCTTATTATTCACGCCTTTTCCAGGCGCAGAAACAACGATGAACTTGCGTGCATCATCATTTATGATAATATCCTTAACTTTTTTCAATTGATTAGCATCAGCCAGTGAACTGCCACCAAATTTTACAACTTTCATGACTTCCCCTTCTTGTTAGCTCTATTAAATAATAATTGTATATCTACGTGAGAATTTTTTTCTCATAAATTTATCAAAGCAAAGTAAATAACTCAAAAATTCTATAAGTAATTTTTAAAATTATATAATTAAATCGCAATATTGTCAAATTTATAAACTAGAGTAAAAAAACAAGACCCTAGTTTTGCTAGAGTCTTGTGATGTTGTTCTTGATTACTCTCACTCTTCTTTTCCAAATGTCCGATGTATCCCAAACCATTCAAAATATTAGATTTTATTCTTTAGAGTATCACTAAATTCACCTAATAATATGATGTTTTCAAATTTTTAGTCCTGTCCCAGTACTGAGAATTATAATTTGTAAATATGTAATTATTAAGTCAATCATGTAGATTTTTTAGTTTCGAATCATTTTCTATTTTTTTAAAAAACATTGTCCCATTTTTCTTTAATATTGACACAAGTTCAGAATCATTGTCTTTCAATAGTAATTTTTCGTGTTTTATATAAAGATATTTATTTTTTGCTTATATTAAATGCATTAGGCTCAACGTAAATATTTAATCATGTAAATGTCGATTGAAAATTGATCCAGGGTAATTATCGAAAAGTGGTCAACAAATAGTATACTAATTGACCACTTTTTAAAATTATTCTTGAACTCATTTAAACTTAAATGGATTCAGATGTATTTCCCTATAAGCTTGCGTGCTCTTCCATGTTGTTTTTTATTCTTTTAAAACTATCCAAATGAATTTCGTGAGTAAAATTTTCTATTAAAATTTCATAGCTATCATCAAAAAATTTTTTTATTCTTTTTTTAGCACTTATATCTGCCATTGTGTATATGATAAAAATTCCTTGTAAAATCTCTTTGGTAACCAATGGATCACCTGCTGAATAGGAAATTATCTGGCTGAAACCAAGATATAGTTCATCCTCCACAGAATAACTTTGATAAATTATTTTTACATCTTCGTCCTCTTTCATGATTATAAAATGATTGCCTGCAGATAATAGTTTCCCTATCAATGATGACATTTTATTTATACACATTATTGCAGTATTTGGATCATTTGTGCCAGGGCTTAGCGCCATATTCGCGATTTCGGTTAAGTTTACAATTCCACGGTGATAATCTTCTTCTCTATTATTGTAAGCATTTATTAGAAACAATGGACTTAATTTTTCTTTTAATTCTTTTTTATCATTATCATCTAACTCGCATTGGAATATATTTAATTCCCCTAAGGTTTCTCCTTTGGTTGTGTATTCACCAATTCTCTTGTTTATAACAAGTTCTGCTTTTATGCCATTAAGATCTTTAAAAATCTCATCTGCTTTTATTTCAAATAAATAACCTGAACTCTCAGCTACAATTGATAACTTTGTAGATTCGTCGCCTTCTTCATAATGCTTAGCTTTTTCTCTTAGCTCTACCTCTTTATCAATAAGTTTTTCGCAGTCATTAAAAATATTTTCTATAATATTTGATACTTTTAGATTATCAAGAACCTGTCTTGAGAAAGCGATAAAACTTAGCATCGCAATTATGGAATAAGCAATTCCAAGACTTCCAGCGACAACATGTTGGTCTGGAGCAATATCTTGCAATAATAGGATACTGATTACTGAATAGAAAAAACCACTGACAAATATACCATATAAACCAAGAACCCCGGTCCTATCTATGAAACTCTGAAGCAACCTAGGTGATATGCTACTGCTATATTTATTAAGTACAGTGACAATAATTGTAAAACAAAAAGTACTAATAGTTAAAAATATTCCAGATATATTAGAAAGAAAATCTACCGAAACTTCAGCCGACAGCAATAGTTGTTTGGGAATATAAGATTTAAATGAAATATATTGATGATCAAAAATCCAGGTAACTAAAAGAAGCGACACTGTTAAAATTAAAAATCTTGACATCCTTAAAAAATTCTTATGATTAAAAAACCACAATTTAATTTTAGACAACATACTCAATCCTCCTATTTAAATGTTGTAATTATGAAACTATATTATCATATACTTGGTATTTATCCAATATAAAATAATATATTAATCTTTTTGTAATTGAAAAATCCTTTGTGGTTTTCTTGCTTATTTCCCCAATCTATCTTCAATCAATCTATAAAAGAAACTACTCAAGTACGCCGCAATGAGTTGCTTTCGAAACGAGTCTAGTTCGCCATTTAGACCGCTACAACAATTTGCGAAAATAAATGGATGGATTAGACGCCGATGAGGAGCCTCGCAGCCGAGTCGTACAATTAGTACGTCGAGGTTGTAAGGCAACGAATCAAGTTTAATACGCCTTTTAGACCGCAAATTTATTCCCATTCTTCTTTTCCAAACGTACGATACATCCCAAACAATTCAAAATACTATATTTTATTTTTTAGAGCATCACGAAATCCACCTAATTTTAGGACATTTTCAGATTTTTAGTCCTGTCCCAGTACCAGTACCGGAGAAAAATTTATAAGTTTTTAACCATCTCAGTCTCTCTGTCATCAATCTCAAAAGAGCCATCATTTATTTCATCAAGTCTTTTCGTAAGTTTCACAAGTAGGTCAAGCATTTTGTATTTATCTTTTTTCTCTTGTTCCTTGTCAAAATATACAGGTTCATCATTGTAATTGATTTTAAAATATGATGAATATAAATCTTGAATTTCATTATTTAATTTTTGGATATATTCGTCATTGTCAACTACATCTATTCCTGTAACTAATTCTTTCTTTTTTGTATCATATATATCCTTCCAAAGTGGACCAGATATAAAATCTAACATTATTATTAATTTTTTCATTTATATTACCTAATATTAATAATTTAATTCATAAGTTTTCTTATTATCATTTTAGCTATGCTTACTCTTAATTTCATTAGTTACATATAAGAATAATCTCTTTGATTTTTAATTTTTATTAATTAATCTCTCCAATATAATAAAACTCAACGTCAATATCTATAAGTAAACAATAATGATTAATTTGTAATTATCTCGTTTATGGTCCCTATTTAATAAACATTCTATGTAAAAATCTTACTATATTGTTTCATGTTTACTTCGGTATAACTTGGCAACATGAACAAGTCTATTTACCTTTCTGTATCAATATTTAGATTTAATTTAAATTTATAATTTTAACTTTTTTATCAACTAATTTTAATCCAATCTTCATCTGTACTAATACTTTTTTCGTCCCATGATTTTAAATTATTTAGTAAACATTTTATTACAAGTTTGTTTTTCGGACCATAATATTCTATTTTTATTTCATCAAATTCTAAATCACACTCTCTTTTTCTTAATACAAATAGAAGATCATACTTCATAATACTTTCTGGCTTTAATAAAAAAGAATATCTTCCTTCATCTCCATAATAAGATTTGACAAGTTCTTCATCAATTTTATCAACTTGATAATTGGACTGTTTCATTTTTTTTATTCGTCTATTATTCTTATATAGTACCAAACTAAAATCTCTTATAATAATAGGGATTTTCTTAGTATTTTGTATTTCAATCCACAATGGAATACTCAAAATTAAATCACTCTTTTCATTAATAATTCCAATTGTTGGTACAGTACTTTTTTTCATATAAACTATCTTTCTATATAAATTTACCTCACCCTTATTGTCAATCCATACATCAATTAATCTATTTGCCATCGTGGTTATTAGCGTTATAAATGCGCCAATAAGAATTAATAAAATTTGCTCTGACATGTTAGAATACCTTTCCGTCTGAAAATATCTTTGTGCTGATTTTTTCGTTAGTCTTATTAATTTTATCAATAATTTCTTCCTTTTTCCCAATATACAAGTCATCTAGCGAACCAAATTCATGTTCTAACAATAAAAGCGACTCTAATATTCTCGTCTTAACATTCGATAATATAAGATAGGATAAATTATTTCCAAATTTCATTGAAATACTATAACATGAAATTCCAGTATTAGCATAAATATCGCCAGCAAACATTGTTAAATCCTTGCTCATATTATTACCATTCAAATTTTCTAATTCTGATACACTACAAAGAACAACATCTATATCATCTAAAACTTTTGAATGTTTTCCAAATGCACTGCGAGGAAGTGGTTGATTTTTGATATGAAACCTACCATTAATACCAGAATAAACGATTATATATGGTAAATTTTTTCTATATTTTGGTAGTTCATCAATATTTGAATAACCATTTAACTCATTGATAATCCATCTATTGAAATCTTCATTTTGAAGCTCGTTAGTAATTACCAAAAGTTCTTGCAAAGATTCTGATATTGATTTATTTCCTTTAACTAAATCAATTATAATTTTACTTCTAGCCATAAGATAGCCTCCTCATTAATTAGTTTTAACAATTTCTAAATGAATGAAATAATACACATAAATTTAAAACATATTTAATGATATTTCAATCGCATAATAAATATGATAATTATTTCTAGAATCTATTAAATTATCATAAATGCTCTACTTAATTAATTCCTGATATAACTTCATTAATTCGGCAACACATTCTGATTCTGTCATTTTACGCCAATCAAATCCATAGGCTTCCATAACTGCTTTGTCATTTTCTTGATGAGCTTTTCTTAATTCTGGTGGCATAGTGAGTTCGTTATATAAGTCGGCGTAAGACCAATCGGAATAAATTTCTCTAGCTTTTAATATCATATCTGCTGTAGATTTTAATATTTCTTCTTTCTTTTCATCGAGTTTAGGCCAAGGGAAATTATTATACACAATAGATGCAGAATATCTATAATCACTCTTTAATCTTCCAGCGACTGCTCTGACCCATGACATATGAACATTAGATGAAATAATAGAAAAAATCTGTTTACTTGCGTTAGGAATGACAAGCACTGCATCACTTGCAATAGTTTTTGTATCCACATAACCTATAGGAATATATTTTCTATTTTCTGATGATACTCTAGGAACTAGTAAATAATCTTCATAAGGTTGTCTTATTTCTCCAAAGGCATAAGGATAATTTGCTAAGTCTTGAGTACTTTTTCTTGTACTAGAAATTCTATGTTTCCTGACATTTTCCATGCGATTTTTGATAGGAAGAATCTTTATGGCATCTTTAACCTCATCAGGTTTAATCCATAAACAATACCTTTCAATTTTATTTATAAACTCTCTTGCTCCTAAAAATTTGTGTATAAATATATCAGCTTTGGGATATGATTTTAGTATGTCATCTTTTTCTTCTTTACTTAAAATGAGATTACCACCATCATTAGGCATACTACCAAAATCCATTTTAGGGGCATCACATAAAGTTTTAGTTCTTGTAGAAATAAATATATTAGGTCCTTCTACGAGATAAGGGTTGATATGTGAAACTTTTTTTACCATATTTCCATTACTATATATATATTTGTTTTCTCTTGCAATTTGTGAAAAAGCAATTATGACACAATGAACGTGGGCTTTGACTGTTGCCTCGTTATCCCATATGAACGTTTGATAAACATAGTTAATATTTATTTTATATTTTTCAAATAAAGGTTCCCAGAGAATTGAAACTTGCTCTCCCTGAGATATTGAGTTTGTTGATACAAATGCACATTCTATCTCGGTATTATTAATATAGTCACAAGCTTTTTTATACCAAGCTGAAACATAGTCTAAGTTTCCCAAACCTTTAAGATTTCCAAAAACAACTTTCATATCATCTTTTTGTTGGCTATTCATCATTCTAGCTCCAAGGAAAGGTGGGTTTCCCATTATATAGTTAAGTTCACTTTTTGAAACAACGTCTCCCCAATCAAAAGTCAAGGCATTTTCTTCCACTATATTAGGATAACTTTTTAAAGGCAAGAAATTTAAGTTCAAATTAACTAAATCTTCTGTTTCTTTCATCATTTGTGATTCTGCTATCCAAAGGGCTGTTCTTGCAACAGATACTGCAAAATCATTAATTTCAATACCATAGAATTGATTAATAGATACTTTTATAGGATCATGTGTTTGAACCATAACCATTTGATTACCATAAAGTTCTTTAATAATTTTGTTCTCTAATTTTCGAAGTGAAATATATGTTTCCGTTAAAAAATTCCCACTTCCAGCAGCTGGATCTAGAAATTTTAGAGAGGCTATTTTGTTTTGTAAATCTTCTAGTTTTTTCTTTTTAGTACTAAATACCTTATAAGATATCGCTTCATTAAATTCTTCTCTTATTTTATCCATAAATAGCGGATCTATAAGTTTATGAATATTCTCAATAGAAGTATAGTGCATACCGCCAGAATGCCTTGTATCTGGATTTAAGGTAGATTCAAATACACCCCCAAAGATTGTCGGACTTATTTTTGACCAATCAAAATTAGCAGAAGCCTTATTGAGAATTATGTCTATTATTTCATCATTAATTCTTGGAATAACTATATTTTCTTCTTCAAATAATCCTCCATTAACATATGGAAATTCTAAAAGTTCCTCTGACTGATAAGGATCTCTTTCGTCTTCCCTTTGATCTAAAACTCTAAATAATTTAATAAGGGCATCTCTAAAACTGGAAGGATTATTCCTAAATGATTTCATATAATCATGAAACATATTGTGGCGGCCAAATAATCCTGCATCCTCAGCATAAAAACAAAATACCAATCTTACGCATAAAATATTCAAATCTCTTAGAGTATTCTCATCTTTTGGGTTTTGATATTGTTTTAATAAAGCGTCATAGAGAACACCAACTAATTCTCCAGCTTTAATAGAGACTTCAGTTGCTTTCTTTATATAGCTATCTTCTTGATTAACTAGAAAATTTAATCTATAGTAATCTTCTTCTAAATTCTTAAGATATACTACCTCAGCTTCCGACTGAGGTTTGTTCATGTCAAAAATATGAAATTCTTGAAAATTAGATAATACTATCCACCTTGGTCTATCATCATATGGTAACTCAATTGAATATCTCTTTGCTTGTTGGAAGGGCGATAAAAGTGAACCATCTGATTGTCTTATGCCTTTTCTTAAATCTTTGTTTATTGATTTTTGTTCAATTAAAACATGTGTGGAGGGTATATATCCATCTATAAAACTTGTGTGATCTAACATGATTTGGTCTTCAAAACGAATATATTCAGCTGGATGTTCTACACCATAAACCTCATTTAAAAGTGATAGCCAAAACCTTGCGGAATCACCTTTCTCATATCCAATTCCTTTCCATCTATCTGAAAATTCTTTTGCAGCCTTTCTTTGTTCTCTTTGTGTTATCATTTATAAACCTCTCCTACGTATCTTCCTGTTATGTTTTAATTAAAATTTCGATAAAAAATCAAAATAAGATTCAATCTAATAAATAGTTTATCTTATTATAAGTTACTAATATTATAACATATTCCCGTAAATCCAATATCTCTTAATATAATTTATAATTTAATCGAAAATATAAAAACCCCAATTCGACGTACATAAATACACCGAATCGAGGTTCATCGAAACTAGCAGATTTACAATTTTTACCACGTACTCTAAAAAACATAAAAGTTTTTGTCGCGTCGTCTACTATTCCCATTCTTCTTTTCCAAACGTACGATATATCCCAAACCATTCAAAATACTAGGTTCTATTTTTTCTAATATAACTAAATCCGCCTAATTATAGGACGTTTTCAGATTTTTAGTCCCGTCCCAGTCCCAGTACCGGAGAAAAAGCCTATAATAACACTTCTTTTTTCAAACCTGTATCACTCCAAGAGAGTTTATATGCGTTTTTATTAGGGTTCGATTTAATAACGTACATCTTATAATTATCCCAAACAACTGCCACTTGATTTTCTATTGCAATCGCATCTGTTAGCTGTCCAGAATAGAAATCATCAAAACCTACTCTTTCAGGCTCATCATAATGGGGACAATGTAAATAAGGAATGATTCCTAGACCTTTAACCCATTTATGTTTTGGGTTTTCAATATCTTCTATAAACTCACTATCACTATGGCCTGCAATAAACCAGCATATAGAGCCTGCACTTAACCCCGCCATTACTTTCCCACTTTTATAAGCTTTCATGAGTGCCTTATCAACAGAATATTGTATCCAAACTTTCATCATATAGGCAGTATTACCACCACCAACATAGATGATATCTGCTTTTTCTATCTTTTGGTTAACCTCTTCCTTGTTTACTTTTGCATTAGATAAATACAAGGTGTCAGTTTTGCACCCTAAGCTCTCGTATAAATTATTGATGACCTCTATATAAGCCTCAGCATCTTTACTTGCTGTAGGAATGAATAGAAAATTTGGATTTTGTTTTTTTGATGACTCAACAATGAATTTATCAACCTCATAAGTTTGATTTTGGAATATTTCCCCTCCTCCAATAGCTATAATCATAAATTTCCTCCTGTGTTTAATAATTGTTTCTTTATTAGAAGTCTTGAACTCCTTGTATTTACATAAATATTCGAAGCTATTACTATTAGATACACGAAACCCTATTCATGTATCGACTATAATTCATTTCTTTTTCGTTGAAGAAGTACAATATATTTTAATATGCTTCTTATCCTGCTGTCATTGGAATTCTTTTTATAAAATCCATACATATTCATAAGCAAAAAATCTAATCTTCTAATTTCTTCACTTAATTTAAGTTTATTATAAAAACTGCAAATCACGCTGTCCGTTATGTATTCTTTTTCTATTCTAATATAATAATCCTCATCTCTGTAAAATAATTTTGTTATACTTCCATCGTCAACATTAAACATAGAAGAATATTCTTCATTCCATTTAAAATCGCTTTTTGCTTGGTTGCATTTTCTACATGATAAAACCAAATTATTTATCTCACCAGCTTTTATAGAATCACCATTAAATGATGCCTCACAAACAAAGTGATCTATTTCGAATAGTTCAGAACTTATTACTTCGGTTGTGATGCCACAATAAGCACATTTATTACTATATATTATCCTAAATTTTTTATTATATTCACTACCTTTTTTATTTATTTGATTATATATTATTTTAACTCTAGGATGTTCCTTTTTTATTTCCTTCTCTAAAGAATTTTTTTCAGACACAATATTATTTTTTAAATCACAATATTTTGTATTTCTATAATCATTGTTCATATAGTTTTCTCATTTCTTCAAAAGCATTAATAAGATTATCTATATCAACCTTTGTTAAATTATCATAATCTAACACGCCATTTATTGAATTCTCCATTTTCTCAAATAAAAATTTTTCAACATATTTTTTAGATGAAATATTTTTCAGAATATTTCTATTTAAAATAATATTTTCTGTAGCTTTCTCTATTACCTTGTCCCAATTCTCATTAAAAAATAAATTTGGAGCACAATGATAGGTACTAGAGTTATATTTTTTTAATGTACTATACTCCATTTTTTCTTGATATTGCGTTATAACTATTATTTCTTTAAAAGGAAATATCTTTTTTATTATCAAGCCAAGCTCTTCTCCTGAAATTTTATTATCTAGTACAGTGCTATTTTCAAAAAGCATTGAATCCAAAAATAATATATCAGATTTTTTAATTTCTTCACTATTAAGTAAATTTTCATATGAATAATTGCTTTCAAATTTTAATTCCAAATATTCATAACGAGCCTTATCATTTGAGTATCCATTTAAATATCTTGAAACAAACAAATCTATTTTATCATCTACATAAAGCATAGTTATCAATTGCATTTTATAAAGTCTCCTCCATTTCAAAAATAAATTCAAATCCTTTTTTACCCGAAATATTAAGAATCTCTCCCTTTTGCAAATTAATTGTATTATTAATTATCCACATTCCAAGTCCATGACCGTTGACTCTACTTGTTTCATGTGGTTCTAAAATAATTCTTGGATTATTTAAATATTTTTTTGGCAATCCTTTTCCATTATCATAATAAGAAATTTTTAACTTATTACAGTCTTTACTAATTAAAATTTTTATTTTTAATTCATTTGATTGACTATTTTGTTGAACACTATTTAATATTAAATTATCAAATATTGTATAGAATGTGTCTTTTGATATGTTAAATTCTAAAAAGTCATCTACGCATATTTCCACATTTAACCAAGCATAATCTATTTCCCATTTTTTTATTATTTGGCTCACAATTTCTTTGACATTCAATTTCGTTGCAAAAAATTGTCCCTTTTCTACTTTTTCTAAAATCGCATCAATGAACCTAAGTATCTTTTTTACTGCAACATGATTATTTTTCAATAAACCTGGTATGTCTTCAAATGCATATTTTCTATTTTTCGGATTATTAACTATGTCCCAAACATTATATTTTTTTAAAGAATTTATTATAAGATCATAAGAAGGTTCAATTTGATTTCTATCATTGTTTATCTCATGTGCTATTGATGTAGCTTTCATACCCGATGTTGCTAACGCATTCAAAATTCTTACATCATATCTATACCTTTTTTCAACATCTGATTTCTCTTGTTTAAGTTTTTTACTATCTTGATTAAACAACTTAAGTTCTTTAATCAGTTTCTCCTTATCGTTTTCATTTAAATTATTTATCATTTTAGGATTTTTTACAATTTCATCTGATATTCTATCAGTAAAGTTTTCTTCAACAATATTTTTTTTATTAATATTTCGTATTATTTTTTGTCTATATCGTTCAAATTCTTTAATACCTATTAATATTATTTGAATAAATAATTGATAATATATATTTTCATCTAAGCCTTGTCTATTCATAAGGTCTTGTAGAACTTTATTTTCTTCTTTATCTATTAATACGAACCCAGATATTTGATTTTCCCTTACTCGCCAAGCACCTGTGGGATGTGATGCTGCTGCTGGTGACTTTCTTGATCTTTTTCCTAATCCTAGCCAATCTTTCTCCCCTTCAAACGAAGATATGCTAAAAGCATTTCTATAAAGAACAATACCACTATCTAAAGTTTCATCAGTTCTTAGGTATTTATATAGAAACTTTTCTTTATCCTGATTTGTAGCATTTAAATTGAAAAATAAATTTGCCGAAAATTTTCCAAGTTTCTCTAGCTCTGTAATTAATCCTTCTCCATAAACATCAAAAATTTCATTACCTTCCAATTCATCTATAATATTAATTTTTCTATTGTGTTGATTCAAATTCATTCCTTCACAATACTTTTTCGCATCAATAGAAAACTCGTCTGAAAATACTGATACCAATAATTCGCCTTTTATATACTCTAAATTAATAAACGACCTACAATTTTTTCCTGGCTCAGGATTTGGAAAATGTAAATCTACAAATTCATTATAATCATTGGCTATAATTTGTATTCTCATAGCTGTATCATTATATGTTTTTTCAAGGTATTTGTTTAATTTCTTAATCCTATTCAGAGTCCACTTTTCTCTAAGATTATTTATTACAATACAGGTACCTTTATTCTCTATATTAGAATTTATCTCTAATGTAGATGTATTCCAATCCGTTGTCCAAATAACACCGTCTTTATGTTCCTTTTTACTATATAACTGAATATTTTTGCCCAATCTTGATAAAGCGAATCTACCTACACCTTTTGCTCCAGCTTGAACCCTAACTTTATTGTTTGAATCTATTAGGTCATATCCTTTATTGCTTTTTCCAATATGCATCCAGTGTTTTTTTATATCATCTGAATCCATACCAACTCCATCATCAATTATTTTCAACGTATTTTTATCTATGAATTCAAGTTTAACAAGCAATGCTTTTGCATCATATGAGTTCTTAATCAATTCTAAAATTGCAGCCTCGTCTTTGGAAAAATTTTGTACTCCTAATAACTCCGCAATTGTACTATCTTCAATGCTATACTTAAGATATTCCATGCTCCCTCCTATTTAAAAATAAAAATCTTCGATATCTTTAGATGTAATTCTCAATGAACTTCCGCTTATATTTATTCCAATATTTTTTACATATTCAAAAAAATTTTCACTCTTTAAAATTTTTTTTGCAAAATCTAAGTCATATTTTTGATTTTGATTTCTTAGAGAAATATACATACCAGCATACGGAATGCAATCTTCACCTAACTCATAAATACAAATTTTGTCTGTTATAATAGTTGATATAAGCAATTTTTCACATTTAATTCCTGAAAGTGCTTGGGATCTCCCATACTCAAACCACTTTGCTTTTTTATCAGATTTTCTTTCCATTAATTCTTCTTTGAATTGATTTAAATATGAAAAAGCACATGGATATGATTCTTCAAATTCTTTTTCTTCATATCTCTCTATCTGATTATTATCATATTTATATGGAAAAATAATTTTTTCAACCTTTCCATACCTCATAGTTCTCGGCGTTGCTGTTGGCATAACTATATCTTTTTCAATCAATAAATTCCCAACCTTATAAAACATTTCAACTTCTTCGAACATATTTTCATTAATTACATATGCTTTATTTAACAAAGTAGCTACCACATGAGAAACTTTAAAAAAATCACCAAAACGTTTCTCTCCAACGTTAAATTTATTAGAAAAAATCCATTTGTTCTTAATTCCTTTTTTGCAGATACATAACCTAAGATTACTACTCATATCTATATATTGAATTTTTTTGCTAATATGTCCTTTATCAACTATCAATATCGCTGATTTTACTAGTGCATTATCAAATATTTTTTCTTTTGTGTAATCTTTTATTCTAATAGTATTATCTATCATAAATTCTCTGAGGTTTTCACCAAAAACTGTTTTAAAAATACTGCTAGGTATCAAATAGGACATTTTCCCTTTACTTGATAGAGAATTAATACTATGTTCTATAAAAGCATAACAATAGTCAAACTTTCCTTGTCTACAAGTACTATATTTTCCCTTTATATACTCCCTTTCTTCCTTTGATAAATCACTATAAGTTATATATGGTGGATTACCTACAATAAAATCAAATTTTTTATTAACCTCACTTCTCAAATAATCTTTATTATAGATATTCCATTGCACATCATGTATATCATTTTCTTTCACAACTAAATTCAAATTATAAATACACTTTTCAAATTGAACCTTATCAATCTCAAATCCAAAAATATTATCTTGTAAACCTTCTTTTATTCTTTCTTTAGAATATTTTTGTTTTATTGCTTCTTCAATATATCTTTTAACTATTTCAACAAGTATATTACCATCGCCACAAGAGTTTTCTAATATAGTTTTATCTAATATATCTTTACAATATCCAACTGAGTCCAGTAACTCCTTAACATAATTTTCTGGGGTGAATATTTGACATTTATCAGCTATATTTTTTATATTTGTTTTTTTCATCAAATCACTCCAGTTTATTCATTGATTCGCTACCTAATTTCTCTAAAGCAAAAATCTGTTTTCTAGCAAACTCTCTAAGCTCTATCATTCTCTCTTTTTGATCTATACCTTTGCCAATAAGAATTGCATTATAGCTTTCCATATTTGCAAGCACCAATAACTCATTTAAACTTGCATAGTCTCTAATATTTCCTTTCAAATTAGGATTTTCTTTTCGCCACTCTTTTGCTCTTTTATCAAAGAGTGCCACATTAAGCATATCTGCTTCACTTGCATATTTAAATGATAACTGCTCATCTGTAAGGTCTTTTAATAAATACTCTTTAATGGCATCTGTATGGATTTTATAATTGATTTTAGATATTTCTCTATGCAGGTTCCGTGTTAATGATAATTTTGAGTTTTCATCTTCTTTTAGTCTTTTGTAATCTTGAATAATATATAGCTTAAATTCTGGAGAAAGCCAAGACGCAAATTCCATCGCTATATCATAATGAGCATAAGTTCCACCATATCTACCAGATTTTGAGACTATTCCAATAGCTCCAGTAGATTCTATCCATTTACTTGGTGTCATCGTAAATCTATTTAAACCTGCTTCACTTCTAAACGTGTCGAATTGCACACGGTTAAAATTTGGATTATTAAGTGCTTCCCATAATCCTATAAATTCAAGAGTATTCCTATTTCTCATCCAGTTTTGGATTACAAATCTTGGATCATCTGTGTTTTTATATTTTGCTATATCAGTAAGACTTATATAGTCATTTTTAAAATCTTCTGTGTAAACCTCAATATCAAAGCCTTTAGCAGAAATTTTTTCTTTTTTAATTTTTGACAATATACCCCTCCATATTCTAGCTTAATCTTTTTTCACTTGTATTATAACATAAAAAATGGTACGAGCGCCGTATGCTTCCTGACCTAATCTTAAGATTAAATTGTATATCGCAAATCACTAATTTTCAAATGCTATAAGCCACTTTTTGCCCATATATATAATTTCACTCCTTTCATTATATCCTATTTTTTCCTTTATTTTGCTATACAATTGAATTCTCTATCAAGAGTTCTATCACTTCCTTTACATTTTTATCCAAACCGACATTCAAACTGACAATTTGTTGTCGTTTTTAATTGTACAACCTATCAAATAAAAAAGACCATAACACTTAAGTTATGATCTAATTTTTTGTCCAAATTTAAACCACTTGGAACTATTATTTAGTTTATTCTTTTTAGCTTCCAGTACCATTTGAGTACCAGTAGCTATTTTTTATTCTCCATATAACTTGTAATTAAGCCATTTCAGAAAATTTTGCGACTATTCCCACTCAATTGTTGCTGGTGGTTTACTTGTGATATCGTAAACTATTCTATTGATGTGGTCTACTTCGTTAATTATTCTTACTGAAGTTTTATCTAATACTTCGTATGGGATTCTCGCCCAATCAGCTGTCATGAAATCTGTTGTTGTTACGGCTCTTAGTGCTAATGTGTAGTCGTAAGTTCTGAAATCTCCCATTACTCCAACCGTTCTGTTGTTAGTGATTACTGCGAAGTATTGGTTGATGTCTTTGTCGATTCCTGCTTTTGCAACTTCGTCTCTGAAGATAAAGTCTGCTTCACGCAACACTTCTAATTTTTCTTCTGTGATTTCCCCCATTACTCTTATTCCAAGTCCTGGTCCTGGGAATGGTTGACGATATACCAAATATTCTGGCATTTCTAGTTCTAATCCCAATCTTCTGACTTCGTCTTTGAATAAATCGCGAAGTGGTTCGATCAAATCTTTGAAATCAACTACATCAGGAAGTCCACCAACGTTGTGGTGAGATTTGATTACTGATGCATCGCCTTGTCCAGATTCTATTACGTCTGGATAGATTGTTCCTTGTGCTAAGAAATCCACAGATCCAATTTTTTTCGCTTCATCTTCAAATACTCTGATGAATTCTTCTCCGATGATTTTTCTCTTTTGTTCTGGATCTGATACGCCTTTTAATTTATTTAAGAATCTGTCTTTTGCATTTACTCTTACGAAGTTTAATTCGTCATTTTTGAATGCAGCTTCAACTTCGTCGCCTTCATTTTTTCTCATCAAACCATGGTCAACGAATACGCATGTCAAGTTTTTGCCGATTGCTCTGGATAAAAGTGCTGCACACACAGAACTGTCTACACCACCTGATAATGCCAACAAAACTTTTTTGTCGCCGACAGTTTTTCTGATTTTTTGGATTTGTTCTTCCAAGAAGTTTTCCATTGTCCAATCTCCGTCTGCTTTACAGATTTCATAAAGGAAGTTTTTGATTAATGTTTTACCTTCAACTGTGTGGTTAACTTCTGGGTGATATTGTACAGCGAATATCTTCTTGTCTTCGTTTGCAATTGCTGCTACAGGACAAGAATCCGTTGTTTGGATAATATCAAATCCTTCTGGTTTTTCTGATACGAAATCAGTGTGGCTCATCCACACGATACTTTCGTCACTCATTCCTTTTAATATAGAGCTTTGATTTGAGATTTTGGCGTTTGTTTTACCAAATTCACGGTTTTTTGCTTTTTCAACAACTCCACCAAAATCTTTGGAGATAAGTTGCATTCCGTAGCACATTCCCAAAATAGGAATATTTAATTCAAAAATTTCTTTTTCGATTTGTGGAGAATTTTCTTCGTAAACACTGTTTGGTCCGCCTGTGAAGATTATCCCGATTGGTTGTTTTTCCTTAATAGCATTCAAGGCTTTTTTGTAAGGAACAACCTCGCAGTACACGTTCAAATCTCTGACACGACGAGCGATTAGCTGATTATATTGTCCTCCAAAATCTACTACAATAACTAATTGATGTTTCATTTCTACTCCTAATTATTAGTTAAATATTTTTCTATATAGTCTTCATAATTCATTGATACGTCACGATAAGTTCCGTCATCAAATATTTCAATAATTCTATTTGCCACAGAAGATACAAATTGGTGATCGAGTGATGTGAACAAAATGTTTGATTTGAATGCGATTAGCCCGTTGTTTACAGCTTCGATACTTTCCAAATCCAAATGGTTTGTAGGTTGGTCGAACACCAAAACATTCGCAGGTGTTACCATCATTTTTGAAAACATCATTCTGACCTTTTCGCCACCGCTTAGAACGTTGGATTTCTTCAAAGCTTCGTCTCCTGAAAATAGCATCTTGCCCAAGAATCCTCTTATGTGGATTTCTGATTTTTCCTCGCTGAATTGTCTCAACCAATCAATCAAATTCAAATCGCAATCTTCGAAATACTTAGTATTATCCTTTGGAAAATACGTGTTAGTGATAGTTTGTCCCCACTTGTATTCTCCAGAATAATTATCATCGTTTCCGTTGATTATTTCGAAAAATTTCGTGATTGCTATTTCATTTCCGATAAATCCTATCTTATCTCCTTTGTTGACCCTGAAAGTCAAATTATCGATAAGTTTGCTGCCATTTTGTTCTACAGTCAAGTTGTCTACATTTAGAATTTCGTTGCCGACTTCTCTCGAAAGTTCAAATCCAACAAATGGATAACGTCTACTAGATGGTTTAATGTCATCCAACGTGATTTTGTCGAGAAGTTTTTTTCTACTTGTAGCTTGCTTGGATTTTGATTTGTTGGCGGAGAATCTTTGGATAAATTCTTGTAGTTCTTTAATTTTGTCTTCTTTTTTCTTGTTTTGTTCTTTTTGCATTCTAAGTGCAAGTTGACTTGATTCGTACCAGAAATCGTAGTTACCAACAAACATATTAATCTTTCCGTAGTCCACATCCACCATGTGAGTGCACACTTCATTCAAGAAATATCTATCGTGAGATACTATTATTACAATTCCTGGAAAATCCATTAGAAAGCCTTCAAGCCACAATATTGCCTTCAAATCCAAACCATTTGTAGGTTCGTCTAGTAGCAATATTCCTGGATTACCGAACAAAGCTTGCGCCAACAACACCTTTACCTTGTCAGATTCTTTCAAATCTTTCATAAGCATATAATGTTGTTCTGTTGTAATTCCCAAGCCTTGTAACAAAGATGAACTTTCCGCTTCTGCTTCATATCCTCCAAGCTCTTGGAATTCCGCTTCCAATTCCGCTGCTCTCATTCCATCTTCATCGCTGAAATAAGGCTTCATGTATATCTCATCTTTTTCTTTTTGGATATCGTAAAGTTTCTTATTTCCCATCAAAACTGTTTCCATTACGCTGTTTTCCTCAAAAGCGTAGTGATCTTGGTTTAGTTTTGATAATCTTGTGTTTTTATCTATCGTGACATTGCCTTTTGTAGGCTCTTTTTCTCCGGATAAAATTTTGAGGAATGTTGATTTACCAGCACCATTCGCACCAATAACTCCGTAACAGTTACCTGGATTAAAAATTAGGTTAACATCCTCAAATAATTTTTTATCGGGGAATATGACACTTAAATTGTTAACTGTTAACATCTAAATCCCTCCAATACTCACATATTATACCATAAAAGTATACTCAAGTCTTGATATTACGATATTTGGATACATTTTTTAATTCAAAAACAACCATTTAATTTTGAAAAATAAATGGTTGTTGATTTAATAAATTTATTTGTCTAACAATCCTTTTGGTAATTTTCCAATCGAAGCATCTTTTCCAAAATCGCATACTGCTTTAATGTAGCTTTCGATGTTTTCTATTGGAGTGTGGTCACATACGGTACATCCTGAATTTAATATGAAACCTTTTGGACTGTCTGAAGCTTTTTGCAAAATATTTTTTACTTCGTTTCTAACAGTTTGTGGGTCTGAATTCAAAAGTATATCCATAGGCGCAATATTTCCTTCGATTATCATAGAATTTCCGAGAACGTTTTTGAATTCTCCCATATCTTCTATGTTATCAAGTGAAAATCTTGAGAAATTAGTATCTGTGAAGTTTTCCCAAACTTTGTCAGTTTTACCGCAAATATGAACCATTGGTTTGATTCCAGTAATTTCATAAATTGCATCTGTCAATTTTGTCAAATGAGGCTGTGCAAATTCTTCAAATTGTTTCTTGCTAATTACTGTCATCGATGCAACAGGATCAGCAATTTTGAAGAAACATCCACCTATTTCGTCAGTGAAAGTTCTCACAAAATCAATGGTATAATTTGTACACAAATCTAATAATTCGTGCAAATTTTCCTTGTTTTTTCTCGTATCGCGAAGAAGTTTTTCAACAGGTCTGACTCCAGAAGCTGTAGTAAATGGACCTGTAACTGCACCAAATATTGTGATTCCATCCATTGATGATTTCGTCTTTTTTGCTTTTTCAATAAAATTGCACACAGTTTCACTGTTACTTACATCTATATTTCCCAAATTAGCCATTGATTCATAATCATCAATAGCATAATGAGATGTCAAAAAGTCGCCATTTTCTGTCATTCTAGTTTCGCTACCGAGAATGCTTCCAATTCCTTTTTGATCCATGCCAATATACATGTAATCTATTCCATATAAAGATTTTTTGAGATGAACCATATCAGTATACAACGAAAAATCATTTATCAAATCTATTTTTGTGTATCCCATATTTGTTGCCAAAGGTGTTTCTACATCGAAAAGATCAAATGGAACAACATCCACGACATTACCATCTAAATATGACTTCAATCTTTCTGTGTAAGTCATCTTGATTAATCCTTCATCTACAAACGAAAAATACTTTTTTTTCATAAAATCCTCACTAAATTATTTTAAATTAATCTTTACAGAAGTTTCTGTTTTTTTGCAAACTCCACATTGTTTTGCTTTTGGATCTATTTTTTGTAATATTTCAAGAGATTTATCCACATCTTTTGCATCAACTACAACTACCATGCCTATTCCCATGTTGAAAGTAGAGAACATTTCTTTTGTTTCTACATTTCCCCATTTTTGAATAGCTTTGAACACAGAATCAATTTCTGATTCTTTTATGTCAAATTCTATTCCGATATTTTCTGGTAACATTCTTGGTACGTTTTCGTATAATCCACCACCAGTAATGTGAGCAATTCCTTTGATTTCAACTTCTTTTAATAAAGCTGAGATTTCTTTTTCGTAAATTCTTGTAGGAACCAAAAGTCTTTCTCCAACTGTAGTGTCTTCAAATTTGTCGGATAATTTTACATTTGCCATATCCAATGCCGCTCTTACAAGTGAAAATCCATTGCTGTGAACTCCACTTGAAGATAGTGATATTGCAACGTCTCCTTCTTTAATTCCACTTCCATCGATTATTTTATCGCGATCTACAATACCAACTGCAAATCCTGCTAAATCATAATCATTTTCTTTGTACAATCCTGGCATTTCAGCAGTTTCTCCGCCGATTAATGCACATTCAGATTGGCTACAACCTTCTGCTACACCACGAACCAAATCCGCCATTTTTGCTGGTTTCAAACTTCCAGTCGCAATGTAATCCAAGAAAAACAATGGCTTTGCTCCTTGGCACAAAACATCATTAACACACATTGCAACCAAATCAATACCAACTGTATCGTGTTTATCTAGTTCCATTGCTAGTTTGATTTTTGTTCCAACGCCATCAGTTCCACTAACCAATACAGGCTCTTTCATATCGGATATTTCTGGTTTAAATAGACCAGCAAATCCACCAATTCCTGTTAGAACTTCTTTGCCATGAGTTTTCTTTACGATTTCTTTTATGATTTGAACTTCTTCGTAGCCTTTTTCTTTATCTACACCAGAATCTTTGTAAGTTAATCCCATTATATTTCTTCTAACTCCTTGTCAGAATCAATTACGGCTTGTTTCATTTCTTCTTTGTATTCTTTTAATTTTTGAGCTAATTTTTCGTCAGATAGAGCAATCATTTGAGCTGCTAAGATAGCTGCATTTTCTCCACCGTCGATTGCAACGGTTGCAACTGGAACTCCTTTTGGCATTTGAACGATTGAATACAACGCATCCATTCCAGCAAGTGCAGATCCTTTTACAGGAATTCCTATAACTGGTTTTGTTGTAATTCCAGCTGTTACTCCGCCCAAATGTGCTGCTTTCCCAGCGATTGTGATATAAACTTTACAGTCGTCTTTTTCAACAGTTTCTTTCAAAACATCCAATGCTCTGTGTGCTGAAATAACTGATACTTCATAAGAAAGATCGAATTTTTTCAACATTTTAGTAACTTTTTTTGCAACTTCAATATCTGAGCTGCTTCCCATTATTAATCTAATATCCATTTTTTGCTCCTATTTTTTTGTATAGTTTGGAGATTCTCTAGTAATAGTAATATCATGTGGATGATTTTCTACAAGTGATGCTGGAGAAATCTTCACGAATTTTGATTTTTCTTTTAATTCAACCAAGTCTTTGCTTCCTACATAACCCATACCTGAACGAAGTCCACCAACTAATTGGTACACAACTTCTGCTACAGATCCTTTGTAAGCAACTCTACCTTCTACTCCTTCTGGAACGTATTTCTTAGTGTTGTTTTGGAAATATCTGTCTCCACTTCCTGCTTTCATAGCACCAAGTGAGCCCATTCCTCTGTATTCTTTGTATTGTCTACCTTCTAATACAACTAATTCTCCAGGACTTTCTTCAGTACCAGCGAACAAACTACCTGCCATGATAACTGATGCACCAGCTGCTAATGCTTTTGTAATATCTCCAGAATATTTAATACCACCATCGGCAATGATTGGAATATCGTATTTGTCGGCTTCTTTTGCACATTCAATTATAGCTGTCATTTGAGGAACACCGATACCTGTTACAACTCTTGTTGTACAAATAGATCCAGGTCCAATACCAACTTTAACGCAATCTGCACCAGCTTTTATCAAATCTCTTGTAGCATCTGCTGTTGCAACATTACCTGCGATAATTTGAAGATCTGGGAAAGCTTTCTTTAATTTAGTTACAGCATTCAAAACTCCTCTTGAATGACCATGAGCTGTGTCAATTGTTACGACGTCAACTTTTGCATCCACTAAAGCTTGGCATCTTTCAATCATATCAGTTGTGATACCTACTGCTGCACCAACTAATAATCTTCCTTGTGAATCTCTTGCTGAATTTGGATATTGTATTGACTTTTCAACATCTTTTGTAGTGATAAGTCCTTTTAATTTGAAGTTTTCATCTACAATTGGAAGTTTTTCAATCTTGGCGTTCATCATTTTTTCCAAGGCTTCATCCATTGATATGTTTTCGTGACCTGTTATTAAATTGTCCTTAGTCATAACATCTCCAATTGGAAGTTGTTCATCTTTTACGAATCTAACATCTCTGTTAGTTAAGATGCCGACCAAAGTCATATCTTCTTTAACTATAGGTACACCGCTAATTCTGTAGTGACTCATCAATTTTAATGCATCAACGATTTTGTCATCTGCAGATAAGTAAAAAGGATCAGTAATTATTCCATTTTCTGAACGTTTAACTCTATCTACTTCTCTTGCTTGTTCTTCAATAGTCATGTTCTTGTGAATAATTCCGATCCCGCCTTGTCTCGCCATTGCGATAGCCATTTTTGACTCAGTTACAGTGTCCATTCCTGCTGACATCATAGGAATGTTCAATTCAATTTTTTTTGTTAATCTTGTTTTCAAGATAGTTTCGTTAGGTAAAACTTCTGATGGACCTGGTACTAGAAGTACGTCATCAAATGTTAATCCTTCGCCGATAAATTGCATAATACCCTCCTCATAAAATAAATAAAAACTTTGTTAAAAATTTTTAATGTTAGGAATAAATTTACCATACAAACGATAACAAGTCAAGCAAATTTATCCCAATTATTTTCTTTAAATGTATTATATCAGATATGCAAATTTTTGAGCAAGAAAAAAACGCATCAAAAAAATTTTGACGCGTAAATTCCTATAATAATTCTACATCTATTTGTTCGGCAACTTCATTTATCTTACTTACATCCAACTTTTCTACTTCATAAACTCTCGCATTTAATACTCCAAGACTTATCGCCTTCAAAACAGTTTCCATGACACTTTCTCCATCATCCAAGAATTTTGCAATTCCTGCGACAGTAGCATCACCACTTCCGACAGTTCTTTGAATTTTGTATTGTGGAACTGTAATTTTGTACAAATTATCTTTGTATTTTAAAATAGCTCCGTATTTTCCGTTGGTAACCAAAACAATTTCAATATCATCTAACAATTTATTGCTGAAAATTTCCTTCAAATAATCTGAATCTTTGTTGATGAAATCTTCTGATGAAATATCTTCTGATAAGCCAATAATTTCTTTGAATTCGTGGAAGTTAGGTTTGATAGCATATGGTTTGTAATTATTTTCCAAAACTTTTTTCGTGACTTGTCCACTTGTATCCAAAATAATCTTGCTGTTATCTTGTAGTATGTCCATCGTTTCTTCTACGAAATTATCAGATAAACCATTCATCAAACTTCCACTGATTACAGATATGTCGTAGTTTTTCCCGATTTCTTGTATTAGTGACATGAATGTTCTTTCAAATCTCGAATCAATTTTATTGGTCTTTTCAAATATTTCAAATTGCTTGTCGCCATGAATTACTCTAATGCAGTTTCTAGTGTCGACATTTGTGAAGATAAAATCGTGCTTAATGTTCACATCATCTAATTTGTCTATTACATAATCTCCGTTACTTCCACCGATAAATCCTGTAACCATGAAATCTGCTCTCAACAAATCCAAAACTTTGGACACATTTATACCTTTGCCGCCTGGCGTTTTGTACACATCATCAACTACATTTACTCCATTAGTATCCAGCTCATCCATCTCGTAAATCACATCTATAGCAGGATTAGAAGTTATACTAAGTATCATTTTATTCTCCTCTTTATTAATTAAAATTAAGCTTTTATTTAATATACCCAAAAATTTAGCTTTTTAAATTATTTAGATAATTTTGATGTAAGGATAACCTCTGCAGCCTTCAATCCGTCGATTGCACTTGAAACAATTCCTCCAGAATATCCGCTTCCCTCACCAATTACATACAAATTATCAATATTTTCACTTCTCAACAAATCATCTCGATCCATTCTCACAGCACAAGAAGTTCTCGTTTCAACTCCTGTAAGTATCGCTTCGTCCATCGAAAAACCGTGAAGTTTCTTGTCCATCATTTTTATCGCAGTTTTGATGTAATTTGTAACGTGTTCTGGATAAATATCGTTCAAATTACTCAAAACATATCCAGGTTTGACTGTCGGGACGACTTCACCGATTTTTTCTGATTTTTTATCGTTCATAAAATCTTTTACCAATTGAACTGGCGCATTGTAATTAGATCCTCCCAATTCAAAAGCCTTGCGTTCGATTTCTTGTTGAAATTTAATTCCGTCCAACAAATTGTGTCCGTAAGTATTCTCATCTATACCACACACAATCGCGCTATTTGCGTTTCTGCCGTCTCTTTTATGAAAACTCATACCATTGACACACAACTCATTTTTTTCGCTAGAAGCATTGATTACGTATCCACCTGGACACATGCAAAAAGTGTACACTCCTCTTTTGTTTTCTTCAGAATAAGAAAGTTGATAAGTCGCGCTTGGAAGATTTCTATCACATTTATATTGTGCAAAATCAATCATTTTTTGTGGATGCTCAATCCTAAATCCAACTGCAAATGGCTTGTTCGTCATTTTAATTTTATCTGCTAACATCACAGCAGTATCTCTTGAACTATTGCCAAGAGCCAAAACGTAACAATCTGATTGGAATTTTTTATCATGCGATTTTATTCCAACGCATTTTTCGTTTTCGATTTCCACATCGTCAATCAATGTATCAAATTCGAATTCGCAACCCATTTTTATAAGGTCATTTCTCATATTCACGATTACTTTTTGTAATTCATCAGTTCCGATGTGTGGCTTGGAGTCGTACATGATTTCACTTGGAGCGCCGTAGTCGACAAATGTCTTCAAAACTTCCCTGACTCTTTTGTCTTTGGAGCGTGCTGTTAATTTTCCGTCAGAAAAAGTTCCAGCTCCACCTTCACCAAATTGCACATTACTGTTCGTGTTTAGCTCTCCAGTTTCCAAGAAGTGTTCGATATCATCAACTCTTTTTGATACCTCACTTCCTCGTTCAATAACCTTGACCTTAGCTTTATTTTTCGCTAATAAATACGCACAAAACAACCCTGCAGGTCCACTTCCCACAACTGTGACGCTTTTCGAATTATCTACATCTTCTAATCTAAAATCTTCCTCAAAATATTTCTCACAATTCTTGATTGATTTGATCTTTTTATCGGACAAGTCGACATCAACGATAACTTGATAATTAAACAGAATCCCCTTTCTAGCATCGATTGATTTTCTATAAATTTCGTAATCGAAGTTTTTCATTCCAATCATCTTGGAGATTTTTTTCTTCAATTCGTTCTCATCGTCATTTTTCAATTTTATATTTCTAATAATAATCATAATTTTCTCTCTTTCGTTTGCTACTTGTATTATATCATTATTTAAATAGAAATATTGATTAGCAAATCATAATGATTTTTAAAAATCAACTTAAAAAGCTGCCTACCTTAGTAGACAGCTTGCGTTTTATTTTTCTTCAAACATTTCCTCTAATATATCTATTGCATCGTTCACAGCTTGTGGACATTTTCTTTGCATCGTGTTTTCTTGTTCGATTTTTTCGAGATTTTCTGCTATATTATCTCCCAATATTTCCTCACAAATTATCGTTGATTGTTTTTCCTTGAATTTGGTATCAAATTCGAACATTTTTTTGATGAGTTCGACTTTCTTCTCGCCTTCATTGGGCTTTGAATGACCGTATTTGATCCCCAAAACCATATATGCACCAGTTACTGCTCCACAAGTCATTCCCTTGTACATGCCGCCTGTAAATGGCGATGCGATTTTTGTAAGAAGATTTTTGTCAACTCCCAAATCATCTGCAAAATATCTCAATACAACTTGCGCACAATCTATTCCTTCACTAAATTGTTGCCAAATTTCTTCATTCGTTAATTTATTCATCCAATGCACCTCCACAACTTGAACCACTTCCTGCAGTACATCCGTAGCAATAATCTTTACACACGATTTCTCTGGACAAATCATCTACATCAATCAAATCTTTGATGTTTTTATAATCTTTCATTGGCACTTTTTCTGCTAAATGGAAGTCACAATCGTGAAGATTTCCCAAACTATCTACAGAAATTTGGAATCTGCACATGATGTTTTCAACAGTTTCTTCGTTGTAATTATCTTCTAACAATTTCATATAATCATCGTATTCGCCTTTTTCTACCAAGAAATCTCTGAAATATCCAATAGGCATATTTGTAATTGTAAACAAATTACTGAACACAACATCTTTCTTTTTTAATTCGCGTTCGTAATCTGATTGAAGATTGGATTGTTCTGGTGGCAAGAATCCTCCAAGTGGATTGTAAACCAAGTCCAATTCTTTTTCAGCGCCGTATCCCATTTCGTTAAGCTTCTTCAAGTTAGCTATGACTTTGTCGAACACTCCATCTCCTCTTTGGCTGTCCACATTGTCTTGTGTATAACAAGGAAGTGACACTACGATTTTGATTTTTTCTTTGTCAAATAAATCCATTAATTCTTTGTTTTTTTCGATATCTGTTGCATTCGTACGGATAATAAGTTCGTCTGCTCTTTTCAAACATTCCTTCATAAACCACACAATTTCTGGATGTGTTGTTGGTTCTCCGCCTGTAATATCCACAGTTTTCATCTTGTGATTATCCAAAAATTTAAGGCAATCTTGCATAGTTTCTTTGGACATTTCTAAATTTTCACTGTTTTTCATAATGTGACAGTGTTTACAACGCAAATTACATTTTTCAGTAATATTTAATTGTAGAGTTGTAATGTCACCTGTTTTCTTAAATTTTTCTGATATTCTATCTTCAAATCTCATTTTCTTCCCCTAAATTTTCCTTTTAATGCATTTTTGAAAAAGCTTGGATCGCATTTTTCATCTATACCAACCATTTTACTTACAAAATGGTGAACTTCATTGTTTGCCACAAACTTGGACGAACAAGTTGCACAATAAGTATACATTTTTTCGTTTTTGATGGAGTTTTGCATTTGAGTTGCGATTTCTTTTTCGCTTTTTCCTGCAATTCCACCAGCTCCACAGCAGTTTGTGCTTATGTATTTATTGTTAAATCCTTTGATATGTCGTTTGATTTCTTCAAACATTATATGATTATACCTGTCAGAACATGGGAAGAACACATTCACTTCCTCATCAATGTCTTGTATCATATCTCTTTCTTCGAGCCATTTGAAAATCGTGATAACTTCTACTGACAAATTTTTGTAGAATTTGTGGAAACAGTTTGGACACACGCACACAATTCTTTCCACTTCTTTGTCTTCGAGTTCTTTCTCAAGTCTTTCCATATAATTATTTTCAAATCCCGTAAAATCACTTGGAAGATTGCAACAATCAATTGAATAATCAAATCCTTCTTTGTTGAACAATTCCATTAAATATTTTGTTGTGTCTGGATAAAATGCTGGAAAATTACATCCCAAATACAACAAGTCTTTTGTTTTTCTTTTAGATTTGTTTTTGAAGAAATAATTTTCTTTTTGTTTTTTTACAGATTCGAATTTTGGATTTTGTTTTCTTAAAATAAGAGAAATCTTTTTTCCATCCAAATCAACTGGACACACTGCTTTGCATTTTTGACACAAGAAACAAGAAAATGCCAAGTCTTGTCTGTCTGCAAAATCTTTCAAATTAATCTTGTATTTTGTCAAAAAAGGGCAGTTCTTCGTGCATCTACCGCAATCAATACACTTATCTTTTACTTCTTGTAAGTAATCATTTGTACTTTTGTTTGATATCATCTACGCTTTCCCCCTTGCGATACATATATTGGCATTTTTGCATCATCCACATAGTCTTAAAAGGACCATTTTTTTGAAATCTACGCGATGAAGAATATATCTTCATTTTTGATAGGAAGATTGTGTATCCTTTTTCCTTTACCCTAATCGAAAAATCATAATCTTCCATTAAATCTATGTTTTTGAATCCACCGATCTCATCGTAAAACTCTCTCGTAAAAAACATTCCCTGATCTCCGAATGCTATGTTTCTTTGTCTGACACGATTGCTGGAATTAAATGCCACAATTTGCATTATGAACTTTTTCGGAACAAAGGAAATACTGAAACAACCCATTTTATAATTTTCTAAAATTGATTTGATTTCTTCTTTTGGATTTTCTCTAAAAAAAGTATCCGCATGAAGAATCAAAATTATTTCCCCATTTGAATTTAAAATTCCATTTATAATTTGATTGCCACGACCTTTAATGCTTTTGATTGGATTATATCCGCGATTTTTTATTTTTTCAAACGTATCGTCATCGCCACTCACGCTGAAAATCACCTCGAACTCATCATCAAAAACATCCAGACGATCGATGAACTTGTCGATGTTATCAGATTCGTTATACACCGGCACTATTACTGAAATCATTCGCTTTTATAAACTCCCATATATTATCCAAAAATTCATCCGACAAATATGCTTTTATCTTCTCAAAAGTAAATCCATTATCCCTGTTTTCATCAACATATTGAGTGTATGCCATTGAGCACCAAGTTATTCCTCGTAGACACGTAAACAACAAATATTTTACGAATTTTTCCCTGTCTACTTTTGTTTTTGATAATTTATCGTATTCATCTAAGAAATCATCCATTGTGTCGTTGTCAAAAATTACATCTGTCTTCCAAAAAGTCGTCGTTGGTGCCAAAAAGTGCGCCAAATCTTGTTCACGCTCTCCTATAATCGGCTTTTCCCAATCTATAACGTAAGATTTATCTCCTATGATAAAATTTTTATTGTTGAGTTCAGTGTTGATAAGACATGGATTTTGAAGTGAAGAAGTAAGTCCCAGATTTTTGATGTATTTGAGCATATTCGAAATCTTTTCTTCGGTTGTATTGTTTTTCTTGTCCCATTTTTGATAATGAGAAAACATCTGTGTAAATTCGTCGAACATCATCTCAAAAGGACTGTCCGCTTTTATAAAATCTTGTCCAATAACATCCAGTGAGTGGATTTGTGAAAGCAAATATGCTGCGATTTTTAAATCAGTATGATAATCCAAATCTCTTCCTATCAAATACTCTTCAGTAAGATAAGAAATCCCTGATAATTCATCCTTTTTCAAATCGTAAACCTTGGCAGTTACATTTGATTTTTCTAAAAATTTGAGAGCCTTGTATTCGTATTCTATTTGATTATCCAAATGCATTTGGGATCCTCTTGCGATTCTTATCAAATAATCATCATCTATTAGATAATTTGAATTGTACTCGCCTTTACCAATTAATTTCACGTTATTTGATTTGGATATGTATTTTACAAAATCAATATCAGTGTCTATATCATGAGTTTCTCTCAATTTAAAATAGGACAAATCATTTTCAATCAAACTATTTTCCAAATCGTTTTCTACATTTGAAGTCGAGTATTTTTTGTTTTCAAACAAAACATCGTGTGATTTTTTCATCCCAATCAAACTGTAGCCGCCGTCTTCTGTTGGGCTGAATACTACGTCATAATCTTCTAATTTATCAAAAGCTTCATCAAAAATCTCACCATCAAAATCAATGATATCTGACCCAATTAAAACCACCTTGGTATATCCTCGTGACAAAACTTCTTTTATGGAATTTTTCATCCTTTGACCAATATCATCTCCAGTTTGTCTGATACAATCATAAGGAGAATTTTTCGTGTAATCTTCAAATAATTCGTCTGGCGTTAGAGATAAGAAAACTTTGTATTTTTTGATAATATTTACGTTTTTATCAATCAAATTGCCGCTGAATTTTATTCTTTCATTTTCTGATAAAAGATTCGACAATCTAGTTTTAGAATTTTTATTTGGAATTTTGGTAATCAAAATTACTGCGTTCATTTTATCTCCTGTAAAAAAAGCGGCCCAAAATATGAGCCGCTTAAATTTTAAAAATTATTTTACTAATTCGTAGTCGTGTTCTTTAGTTCCATCTAAAGAGTTGAATACGTCTTTGTTTCCTCTTTCAACTAATTTTTGAGCTAATTGACCAGATTTATTTCCAGAATAGCAATAAGTGTAAACTGGTTTATCTGTAGGAATTTCTGATAATCTTGCATCAGCTTCATCTAAAGGCATGCTAATAGCATTTTTGATGTGACCTTTGTCATAATCTTTCTTATCTCTTACATCAACTATAACGTTGTTTGTATCTTCAGAAGCTTTTACTAAATCGGCTGGTAAAATGTTAGCAAATTTAACTAATTTGTATTCAAATTTCTTAACGCCTTCTGCGTTAGTAACATCTTTGAATCCATTTTTAACTAAAATTTCAGCAGCTTCTTGGCTCTTCTTACCGCTGTTGCAAATTGTAATTACAGCTTTATCTTTGTAAGCATCTAATTTTGAAACTTCTTGTTCGAAAGTGTCGATTGGCATGTTAATAGCCCATTTAACGTGACCTTGGTCATATTCATCTTTGCTTCTAACATCAACAACCAATACAGTTTCTTTTTTCTTCTTGTCTTGTTCGATGGCTTCAAGATCTGCGCCCTTCATTTCTTTGATTGCAGCTTTTTCTTCTGATTTGTTTTCAGTCTTTTGTTCTGTTTTAGCATTATTGTCAGCTGGTTTTTCTGAATTATTTGAACATCCAGTAACAGTTAAAGCTGATACTAATGCTAAAGTTAATAAAAGTTTTTTCACTATAAATTCCTCCTAAAAATCTTTTCGATAATATTGTATCATACACATACTTCGAAACCCAAGGGTTATTTATTGAAATTTTCTATAAATGGATTGTTAAAGATTTTTGAGAAATATTTTTCTAAATTTTTTAATATCTGTTTTTATCCTTTATTCCACAACTTATAGCATCAACTGGACAGGCGTTTTTGCATCTAGCACATCTGATGCATTCTTTGTGATTGCAATTTTTAGTAGGATCAATGTTCATTTGACACACTTTCTTACATCTTCCGCAACTTATACATTTATCTTTGTCCAATCTATATTTGAAAATAGAAATCGGATTGAAAAACGAATAAATCGCACCCAATGGACAAATATATTTACAGAAAGGTCTGTAAATTATTATTGAAAGTAAAATCGTCAATATTAAAATCGTGCCCTTCCAGTAATACAAAAATCCAATCGCACCTCTCATGCTTTTATTGAGCAGTACCAGAGGAATTCCACCTTCAAGCATTCCTATTGGACAAATAAGTTTACAAAAATACGGCGATCCTTGTCCCAAAATATCAACCAAGAACATCGGCAAAATTATTACGAAAATTAGCAAAATAAAATATTTTAATTTTCTCAAATGTTTATCGTATTTGAAAGTTTTTATTTTTTTGAAAAAAGGAATTTTGTACAGTAAATCCTGAATCAATCCAAATGGGCACAACCATCCACACACAAATCTTCCCATCAATGCGCCAATAAAAAACAAAAATCCGACTATGTAATAGCTAAACTTGAAATTTGAATTTCCAATTACAGCCTGTAACGAACCTATTGGACAACTTCCTTTTGCTCCAGGGCACGAATAACAATTCATGCCCGGAACACAGATTTTCTTCAAATTCCCGCCGTAAATTTTCCCGGTTTTAAATCCCTCTACATAAGAATTTGTAATCAGAAACCACAGTGATTGGAAAGCGTGTCTGAAATTATCCATTACTTTGTACTTATTTTTCTTATCTCCAAACTTTAGTAAATTTTTTATTTTATCCAATTCCAATACACTCCATGCAAATTCTTATAGCCTTATCCAACACAACTTTGACTTCACCGTTGTTGTATCCATAATAAATCATGCCAACTGATAAACACAAAATCATGACCGAAAATACTCGACTATGAATAAATTTTTTGTACATTTGAATCACCAATTTTATTTGTTTTTCAAATTAGCCAATTCTTTTTCGATAACTTGTTTCCATTCTTCTTTTGATTTTGCGCCAGAATAAGTTTCTCCGACGATGTTTCCTTTTTTATCTACGAAGAAAGTTTCGGGCATCGCTTGAATTCCGTTTAATCTGCCGTTAAAATTTGATTTGTCTGGCATCAAGAACGGATATGAAGCTTTTGTTTTTTCTTGGATTAATTTTGATTTTTGCAAGGCGTCATTATTAGTGCCATTATCATCTACAGTATCTGTAACAACTCCTACAATGTTTACTCCTTTGGATTTCATTTCTTTGGAAACTTCCGATAAATCTGGAATTTCGTTAACACAAGCACTACACCAAGTTGCAAACACATTTACCATTGTAAGATCGTATTTTTCAAAATCTTTGCTTGTAAATTGTTTGCCATTGATATCTTTTGTAGATAAATTACCTAATCCTTTTGCAGATTTTTTGTCAAATGCTTCTGTATTTTCCAAGTCAGTTTTTTCAGATAATACAAATCCATTTTCAGGACGTGGTTTTTTATCTATAATATCAATTTGAGTTTGGGCGAATTCTTTTGCAAAACCTTCGTCCATTTTACCTTTTGAACTTATGTAGTAAACGAACTTACCATCTTTTGATTCGCCAATTTTCTTGTGATTATCACATTTTGTAATCTTGGAAATGTCAGCTTCAGACATTTTTTTATCAAACATTCCAATAGTGCCTACTCTTTCCAATTCTTTTTGCCATTTTTCGTATCCATCACCCATTTTATCCACTACTGCATTTTTTTGTTCTTCAGTTAATTTGCTGAAAGTAAGCATAGCGTATTTCAATTCTTTGTCGATTGGACTTTGTTCATCCAACATCGCAATTTTCTTATTCGTCATATCTTTTTTAACTTGTTCTGAAAGTTTGAACTTCAATCCCAAAAACTCATACACGAATTCATCTTTTGGTTGTAATGAATAATCAGCAGGTTTGAATTTTTCGTTTTCTTGTTTTTTATCGTTTTTCATACCAGCCTCTTTTGGACTAACCACTTTTGAATCTTTGCCTGTATTTCCACTAGATTTTTGACATCCAACTGCTCCAACGCTAAAACACAAAGCTAGTAGCAAAGTTGTTCCTTTTAGTACATTTTTTCTCATAATTTCCTCCATAAAATATCTAAGGTAATTTTTAGATAACACGATCTCGTGTGATCTGATATTATATTACGATAGTTTTGTGAAATGCTTGTGAAACAAAAAATAATGCGTCTTTTAAAACGCATTATCATTTATTTAAAATTCCTATATAATTTTGTATTAAACTTCAGTGTTGATTATTCCAACAGCAACGCTGCCATATCCTGAATGGCAAACTAATACCGGAGATAATACTTCTATATCAAAAGGCAAATTATTCTCGGTTTTTAGTTCGTCGTATATTTCACTAGCTTCTTTTTTAGAATCTGCATGTACTACAAAAAACTCATGGGATTTGTCTGATTTGTTTTTCTCCGAATTTACAAGCCTCATCATATTTTTAATTGCTCTTTTCTTGCCGATAACTTTATCTACTATGTCTAGTTTACCATTTTCCAATTTTAATATAGGTTTTAGACTTAGAGCACTTCCAATTATTTTTTTGGATTTGCTAATTCTTCCACCTTTTTCAAGATATTTTAAAGTGTCTACTAACAAAAAAATCTTACCGGTCAATTTTATTTTGTTAATGTAATCTTCTATCTCATCCAGGGATTTATCTTGATGAACCATTTCAATTGCCTTGTTAATCAAAATTGCCTGACCGAGAGAAGCCGATAAACTATCAATTACTCTTATGTCAACATCATATTCTTCTTGAATAATTTTCTTGGCAATCTCTGCTGATTGGTACGAACCACTCAACTCAGATGTTATTGTAAAACATAATATGTCACATCCTTGTTTCGCAGCTTTTTCAAATTCAATTTTGTAGTCGTCTGGACTTGGTTGAGAAGTTTTTGCAAAAAATTGTGAATCGTTCTTCATCATTTCCAACAACTCTTCTGATTGTATATCAATTTTATCTTTAAGTGATGTATCTTCGTTTATTATTATGTTAAATGGAACTATTCCTATGTTATTTTGTTCCGTATAGGCTTTTTTCAAATCGCAAGCTGAATCTGATATAATTTTTATCATTTTCCCCTCCTAATTAATTTTTTTAATGATAACATTTATTGCTCGTACGGTCAATTATATGTAATATAAATATATAAACTCGGTGGAATTTAATAATTTATAAATTATCAAATAAAATCATTGTTCGAAAGCTAATTTTTTATCAATTAATTTTCAAACAAAAAAATCTATTATCAAGCGACTAACTTAATAATAGATTCGTGAATTTTTTATTAACTTTTCTTTACAAATTTATGTCCACAATGAGGACAAGTTACTTTGATTTTCCCTTTATTTCTTGGAATTTTCATTTCTTTTTTGCAGTTTGGACATTTAATGTATTTCTTGTCCTTGGAATTTACTGCTCTAATTTTATATTTTTCGAAAAAATCCGTCATAGGTTTTACAGCTTTTGCAAATTTTTGATTTTCAATCATTCGTTGATATTTGTTAACAGAAAAAACTCTGAAAATTCCGAAATACACAATTAAAATCATCGTAATGATCTCTATAACTCTATTTTTAAATTTTAAATTAATCAAAGAAAGTATCAGAGCGAATACTATCATTGTTTTCGAGAAAAAATCCACTCCGTAAACTCTTTGCAAATAATTTTTAATTTTATTTTTCATCAATATCCCTCGTCACATATTCTAAAGTTTTTGCAATATCGTCGTGAATCACGATATTTGCCATATTATCGTAGCTTGTACGATCTAGATTAATTAGTATCAAATTATCTCCTCGAAAATAATTGATAAGACCACTTGCAGGATACACAACAAGCGAACTTCCAGCTACAATCATCGTGTCTGCCTTGTTAATCCAATTAATCGCTTTTGCAAATTCACTTTGCGGTGGAACTTCTCCATACAATGTGACATCCGGACGCACAACGCCGCCACATTTTTCACATTTGCAAGGTCTGTTTTGTTTGTAATAGTCCAAATCGTATTTTGCACCGCAATTTACACAGTAATAATCTCTCAAATTCCCGTGAATTTCTGCGATATTTTTCGTACCAGCCATCGTATCCAGGCTGTCGATGTTTTGTGTGATAACGCCGAGTAATTTGTTTGCTTTTTCTAATTTCCTCAAAGAAAGATGTGCATTATTCGGCTTTACTCCATCGATAATCAAATTTTCCAAAACATAATCTTGAAACAAATCTGGATGTGTCACAAAAAATTCATGGCTCAACATATATTCCGGCGAAAAATCGCTGTCGTTTTTCTTGTTGTAAAGTCCAGTTGCAGATCTAAAATCTGGAATTCCAGATGCAGTGGACACTCCTGCCCCACCGAAAAACACGATTTTATCACTTTGTTCTACAATTTGTTTTAATCTTTCAACATCATTCATTATTTACCATTCCCTTTGCTTTTCGTTCTTGAAATCTCATTGAAACTGCCAATATCATCACCGACATAAATATCATGAAACAGCCCAGCAATCTTCTTGGGTCTGTAGTTTCGTTAAATAAAATAATTCCTAATATTACCGATGTAATTGGTTCCAATGTCGAAAAAATCGTGTACGTACTGACACCTGCATTCACAATCGAAAGTTGGATGAAAAGCGTACCAAATACGGACACCAATATCGAAATCACAAATGCAATAATCCACGCATATCTTGATAAAGACAATGTAAAATCTCCAGTAATAAGTCCAAATATAAAAAGCATCGTCGAGTTAATCGTACAATTATAAAATGTGACCTTGACGCTATCCATGTTTTTAAGTCCAGATACATCCATGTAAATCAAATAAAAAGAATAAGTACAACCAGATGCCACTGCCAAGAACATTCCCAATGGAAAATTATTGCTTCCGCCTACATTATTTGCGAGCAAAATTACTCCAATAATCGATGCAATAAGTGAGACGAATTTGTATTTCGTCATTTTTTCATTCAAAAACATAACTGAATACACTGTTACAATTGTCGGAAAAATAAAATGGATTGAAGTTGCAAGCCCAACGGAAATGTATTGGTACGATGCGTAGAGCATTGTCATAGTGATACAACCACCAATGCTACACATTAAAATTAGTTTTTTTAGTTCTTGTTTTGTAACTTTGAGGCTGATATTTCTGCTTTTCAATGAAATCGCCAAAAAAGGAATTACGAAAAATCCTCTCAAAAAAGAAGTCATAATTACGTTACTTCCATTGCTCAAAGTTTCTCTGACCATAATCGGAGTAAACCCGAAAATCAACGCCGAGATTATGGCAAACATCATTCCCCTAGCTTTTCTCACTATTTATAACACTCCTTTTTTACGCATTTATTATCTTCATAATAAAGCACAATTTCAGAATATTTTCCATCGTAAATAGCGAAAATTTCATCCATAGAATCGCTATGACCATCCATGTTTTTTAGTTCCTCGTAATCGATAAACTCCAACGTTCCTTCGACATTTTCTTTTACCAATTCTCCAGAAAAATCGTCAGTCTCGTACAAAAACCCTACAATTCTGTCGTTGTTGTCCATGTCATACCAACTAATCATTCCAATATATCTAATATTTTCAACATCCAGATTAGTCTCTTCCTTCGCTTCTCTGATTACAGAATCTGTTATTGATTCCATATTTTCGACATGCCCACCTGGAAAAGTCAATCCTTCCCAGCCATATTTTTTAACTTTATCTAAAACCAAAACATCATTTCCACGATTTATTTTAATCATATTGCACAAAATATTTTCCATAAATACCTTCTAAATTTTAAATTTTCGAATAATGTAGTCTGCAAATTCTGATGGATTATTTATATCGAAATTATCGTATCCCGAAAATTTCCTGTCACTTATAATTGCGTATTTGTTCACATCGCTACACACTAAATCATCCGTAAGAGTACATTCGTATTTTATGAAATCGGAATCCTTCATCCCTTCAATAATTATCAAATCAACATCATCCAATAATTGTATCAATTCATAAATATTTTTACTCCTACCATCTAATTTAAAGTATTTATCGTTAAAAATCAAGGTCTGACAAGCTCCGTATTCCTTGTAGAGAAAAGTATCCGTATCTTTGAAATCTAGCTCAAAATCGTGTCCATCGTGTTTAATTACAGAACAAGTTTTGTTTCTATTTTTCAACTCTCCAACAAGTTTTTTAATAAAAGTAGTCTTACCGCTATTTTTCTTGCCGCAAATACAAATCAAAGGTGTTGCGTTTTGTTTCAAATCTTCTGGATAATTAATATTTACAAATTCATCTTCAAAAATCGTGTATTTTAAATTTACAAATTTCGCATCGATTTTCTTAACCAAATTCATCACGCGATAATCTCCAATTTGTAGCATTTCTTCTATAACAGGAATAATTTTTTTCGAAAAAATCCCACAAGTTGGATAACATCTCTCGTCTGTTTCAAAAATTACTGCTTCATCTGAAAAACTTGCGATAGATGCTGCAAAATCCACCAAATCAGATTTCACATTAATCATATCGCAAGAAGTTACAAATACATATTCATTTGTAGAATTTTTCAAAATCTCCAAAATCCCACTCAAAGGTCCTGCGTCAACATAAGTATCCTTCACAGTTTTTATTGGAGAATAATCAGCCGTATTAGATGAAACAATTACTTCAAAATCTTTGAATCTATCAATCAATTCTTCGATAAAAGTGTGACCATAAAAGTTCAAATCGAATTTGTCTTGACCCATTCTCACACTTTTTCCACCGGCCAATATTCCTACAGAAACTCTCATATTTCACCCAAATAAATATAATCTACGCTTGAATTCACATCCAAGCTTTCGTTTTGTTTTTGAAGCAAAAGCGCATTGCAATTAGTCAAATCTTGTAGCATAGAATTCTTGTGTTTATCAAATATCGTAATCTCAGAATCTTTTACAAAACATCTGACATATCGTTGAAGCTTCGATGGTTTCATCGATCCTTTTACAACTTTTCCTTCTTCAAATTGTTTTACATTTAATCCATAATATTTATTGTACAAATCCCAAAATAAAACTTCAAAATTACAAAAAGCTGCAAATGGACTTCCCGAACAAGACAACACAATTGTGTCACCTACTTTTGATGCCATCACTGGAGTTCCAGGCTTCATGGCGATTCCGTGAAACAAAACTTCTCCAATTTGTTTCATGCAAGATTCTATTAAATCTTTGTCCCCAACACTTACTCCACCAGTTGTTATCACAACATCTGATTTTTGTGCCAGATTTTTTACTTCACGTATGATTGATTGTTCATCATCCATGCAGTTTTTTTGTTCGACAACTTCTACTCCTGAATTTTTTAAAATAGATTTTAATGTAAAAGTAGTTGAGCTGTAGATTTTACCTGGTTTGTAATCATCCCCAGGATACAACAATTCAGATCCTGTCGATAATAGCGTTACTTTTAATTTTCTGTAAACCTTAACTTTTGCATATCCATTTGATGCCAAAATCGACAAGTGAACCGAAGAAATCCTCGTGTTTTTAGGAATTAACAAATCTCCTTCGTGAACATCTTCGCCTTCTTTTATATAGTAATCAAAAGGCTCGTAAGTTTTTTTGATTTCAATAAAACCATCCACTACTTCGCAGTCTTCTTGTTTTACAATTGCATCGTAGCCTTTTGGTACAAATGCACCTGTCATAATTCTCACGCAAGTATTTTCTTCGTATTCAAAATCATTGCAATCTCCGGCAAAATTCGTCCCGATAATTTTCTTTTTGGATAATTTGTCAGAATCTTTGCTACTTACAGCGTATCCATCCATTGCGCTTTTTGGATAAGGAGGATTGTTGAACTTTGCCAACACATCCTCCGCCAAAACTCTATTATAAGCATCATCAATGTCAATTTCTTCAATGTCAGATGCTTTTTTTATATTTTCTCTAAGTATTTCCTTTGCTTTTTCTACTTGTAATAACATTTATTAAACCTTATTCGCTTTTTAATTTTGTGTTGATATTTCTCATTGTCGGAATCAAAATTCCACCCAAAACATTACCCAAAGTAATAACTATAAGTGCAATAATTGTTTGTGAATTCCACATTCTTGCCATTTGAATATAAAACATATCTGCAATACAGTGTTCAAATCCGCATAGAATAAATACCATAATACTCATTATAATTCCCAAATATTTTCCAATTTCGTGAGGATTGTTTAAGTATTGATCCACTGCATGAACAACCATAATGTTACAGAAAATTCCCAAAACAAACAAGCTAATTAAGCTATCATCTGCTTTTACTTGAACTAATTTTGTGGATTTTTCGATAATACCAGGAGCAACTCTTGTAAGACGAACCAATTCCGCTACAATAATACTACCAACTAAGTTTCCAACCCACACCATCAAACACCATGGCAAATAAGTTTTCACATCATTATTGAACAAATATCCAACTTTCCCTGTAAACAAGTTGTACTTCAAAGTACACACTGCAAAAAGTCCCAAGCTGAACATAAATGCTCCGACAATTTTATTGTTTAGGCTCAAAAATACGACTCCACCCATAGCAATAAAAGCACCTGCCATAATGGCATACAAAAAATCCGCTAATTTTTTCATTACAAATCCTTCTTTCTAAAATCTCTATAAATATTTAAACGACTTTGTTTGCAAAAGCCGATTACAGACAAATTATATTTTTCAGCTAATTCCAATGAAACATCCGTTGGTGCGCTTCTGGAAACTATAACAGAAATTCCTGAATTGATACATTTTTGAACAATTGATGAAGGAATTCTTCCCGATGTAAATGCGATTAAATCAGATAATTTTTCGCCATTTAATACAGCCGTACCCACAGCCTTGTCAAAAGCGTTGTATCTTCCAATATCGTCACATTGGCAAATTATCTCTTCTCCTTTTGCCAAAACAACAGAATGCACATTTCCAGTTTCTTTGAATAATTTCGATCCAGATAAATTAAAATTAGAAATCTTCAAAAGTGTTTCTTCATTCCAATCAATCGGAATTACTTTTTCATCTCTATTTGTAAAATTATAAGGAACATTTTTGTAATCTCCACTTTCAGTAGTCACATGGCTTGGAGTGTTATCGATATCTTTCAACTTGACATTACAAATATTTCCATCAATATGTATATCAATATTTTGTATATTTTCTGGCCTTACAATATTTTCTGTTATAAGATATCCTGTAACAAGTTCTTGTAAATCCTTTTCAATACACAAAAGTTTTACGATAGGTTTGGAATTAATATTAATATCCAACAAAAATTCTCTTAAAATAACATCTTCTACTTCTTCTATAACTCCATCGTTATATTTCTTAACCATTACATGTTTTTCAAAATTCATAAAATCTCCTTTATTTAATTATATCAAACAACTTTAGCCGATACAAATACTTAACACCATTATCTTTTTTTTGTGAGCAAAATTTCTCACCAAAAAATCGGCGATAAAAATCACCGATTCAATCAATCATTATTATGTCGTTGTTCCGCTTCTTTTTTGCTGTAAACACATCCGCAATAATCTTGCCTATACAAATCAAATTCTTTCGATAATTCGATTGATCTCTTGTAGCCATTTTTCTTTTTGAAATCGGAATGCAAAAATTTTGTCTTGTGAGTTTGTTCCAATTTTTCTCCAATTTCATTAATCCATTGACTGTTTTTGTGAGGGCTAACTGATAAAGTCGTCGTTACAAAATCAAAACCCATCTCATCTGCAATGTCGAATGTTCTGTCGATTCTCAAATCGTAACACTCGTAGCAGCGCCTTGATTTCTCACCAAGATCCTTGTACGGCTCTACTCTTTTATAAAATTCTTCCGGATCGTACTTGTCAACAATTATATCGATCGGATATTTTGCTTTTGTATTTGCGATTACTTTTTTCTGCTCCACAACTCTCTTGTCGAACTCAGATTGTGGAGAAATATTTGGATTGTAAAACAAAATAGTTATCTTAAAATACTGAGACAAATATTCCAAAACATAACTTGAACAAGGTCCACAACAACTGTGAAGAAGAAGTGTTTCTCCTCCATTCAGATTTTCAATTGTTTTATCCAATATTTTTTGGTAATTCTCCATAAAAAGCAACTATCCTTCTTTGATCAGAAATCACAAAATCCGCTCCCGATTCTACTAGCTCTTCTCTTTCTCTAAAACCCCACTCAACACCAACGCTTGTTACATTCGCATTTTTGCATGTTTCAATGTCTGTGTTTGTGTCTCCAAAATATACTATCTCTTCTTTTCTAATTTCCAAATTTTCCACAATTTTTTCGAGCAAATACGGATTTGGTTTTCTTTTAGTTTCATCTTCTAATGCAGACACATAATCAAAATAGCCTTGTGGAAATAAATTGTTCAAAATTTTTTCTGCTGCTGGAAGAGTTTTGTTCGTGCACACGCAAACAAGCGCGCCCATTTCTTTTAACTTATCCAAGCTTTCTCTTATATGTGGATATAATTGTGTTTTCTTGTCGTCATATCCATTGTAATATTCAATGTAGCTATCGTAAATTTCGTTAAATTGCGAATGAATTTTTGCTTCATCCAAACTATCTCGTTTTATCAAATAATTCAAAGATTTTTCCACCAAAATTTTCGGTCCATCGCCAAGAAAATAATTAAATTTTTCTTTTTCTACAGGTTTAAGTCCAAATTTTTGCGTAGTGTGATTGAAGCAATTATTAATCATTTCAATTGAATCTATCAACGTTCCATCCAAATCAAATACAAAAACCTTCTTCATTAAATCACCTTCGATTCATACATTGCAATGGAGCAAGCTATTGGCAAATTTAAAGAATCTACATCTTTTGATTGATTGATGAAAATTTTGTTTTCATTGTAGTATTCTTTTGGAAGACCTGCCCCTTCATTTCCAAACGCCAAGCTAAACGGTTCATCAAACTTCACATCACGAAGTTCATTTGAGCTTTCATCTAACAAAAATGAATAAATTTTATTGTTTGGAAAATTCTTCTTATAATCTTCTAAATTATCAAACTTTTGAATATTTAATTTGAAAAAAGCCCCCATGCTCGCACGGACAACTTTTGGATTGTAAACATCACACGTATTTGAAATCAACGCCAAATCCTTGTAACCAAAAGCAAGCATACTTCTCATAATAGTGCCTAGATTTCCCATATTGTCTATTCCATCCAAAATTATGTGGTTTTTTTCTTGGAAATTGGATTTTTCTTTTCTGAAAACTCCAATTACGTATTCCTTATCCTTTAATGAAATTTTGTTGATTTGTTTACTTGAAATAGTGTACGGAATTTTCTTTCCTTTTAATATATTTATCAATTTTTCGGTATCATTGAAATCCTCAGAAATTAAGACCTCCTCAACAATATCAGCCTTATTTTCAATAAGTTCATAAGTTGGAAAAGGTCCCATTGTATAAGAATATTCAAGATCTTTTTTGTATTTCGTGTATTTTTTCATTTATACTCCATTACTAAAAACCCACATTGCTTTGATTTGTGGTTTTAATCTATCGTATTTCCAAGTTTTTTGTGAATTGATAAAACTGTTTGGGTCATTTAATATAATATTTCCATTTGAATCCATTCCCGAAATCACCATGACATGGCCTGTTTGTGTAAAATCTCCAGGTCTTACAGAAATAAGAATCGGATTTCCTTTTTTTACATTTTCTTTTATAACATTATAATTTTCATCCATTTGCACAGCTTTTAATCCGTATTTTCGTGCAATGTAAGGGTAAAATCCCCAGCTTGTTCCCTCTGATGACGAAAATCCGTTACGATCACTTTCTTCTGCTATTTTTGCAGGAGTAATTGAAGGGTCGTTTTTCAAATACGACATCGCCATCGCACAGCTTGTAGGACCGCATCCTGTAAATCCAATAATTCCGTAGCCGTATTTTTCATATCCCCATCTCTTGTCCCATTGCAAATACAATGGCACATTCGATTTGTTTGCTTTTTCAGTATAAGAATACTCGTTTTTGACTGTTGGATCTATAGTTTTTGCTACGAAATTCACAGCAGTATAATTATTTCCTGCAAGTTTCAATAACGATGGATGAATATCATCAGCATTTTTCATAACTAGCTTTGCATTAGGATTGTACTTCGCGTAAATTTCCAAATTATGCAACAATTCATTCCTCTTAAAAGTATTCGAAAAAATATTTTCGTTTTTTCTAATTTCTTCAAAAACTTCTTCGTCGGTTTTTTCTTTTTCCACAGGTTTTTCTTCAGAGTCCGATTGTTGTTGAGAGGCTTTTTTCTCGTGAGCAATCTCAGCTTGTTTTTGTTCTTCTGCATACTCTTGCCTGTCTTTTTTTACTTTTATGATTGAAAATAGAATTATCAGAAGAAAAACGCAAACAATAAGTCTTCTTTTAACCGCTCGTTTTCTTTTTTCTTCAAGAAATCTATCGTGATTATTGTGTATCAAATTTCCACCTCATTTATCTAATTATATCATAGGATTTGAAATTATTACAAAATTATGACAACTTTATAAAATTGTAACAATTATTTGGGTATATATACATTGAGGTGATGATATGAGCAAATTTTACGATTCAATTTCAGATAATTACGAGGATATTTTCCAACCAAATGATAAACAAATAAATTTTTTAAAAGAACTTGCACACGGAAAAATCTTGGATGTAGCGTGTGCAACTGGAAAAGTTGCAAAAAGACTTCAAGATGATGGATTTGATGTGATTGGAATTGATTTGGAAGAAAAATTCGTCGACAGAGCTATTAGAGAGAACAAAATAGATGCTAAATTGATGAATATGCTAGATATCGACCAATTGCAAGACAATTTTGGTTTGATTTATTGCATCGGAAATTCCTTGGTCCACTTGGATTCTACAGAAAAAATCGACGAGTTTTTGAAAAAATGCTACGACAAGTTAGACCCAAACGGAAATCTTGTACTCCAAATCATAAACTTTTATCCATTTTTACAAGTTGATGACGATTATTTGGGATCTCTTCCAACTATCAAAAATGAAAAAGTCGAATTTGTACGAAAATATTTCAGAAATGGTAATTTCATACGATTTAACACAGTAATGACAGCAAATGGCCGATCAATTGAAAACGACGTTAATTTATTTCCAATAACATCAGAAGAATTAGTAAAACTTGTAGAACAAAATGGTTTTAAGAATGTAAAAATCTACGGCGGATTTAACAAATCAGAATTTGACAAAGAAAATTCCAGACCATTGGTATTAAGTGCCGAAAAATAATAATATTTTCTAGAAATGAAAAACCTCCCAAATAGGAGGTTTCTTAAAATTTTATGCTCTTTTTAATTGATCCGAATATTCCACGAGCGATGTCTCGTCCGATTTGTCTTGTAAAACTTCCAAGCATCGAGTTGATGCTTTTCGTTGCGAAATCTTCTATAGGAGATTTTTCTTGTTTAGTAGACTTCTTGGTTTGTTTTTCCGGCTCTTCTTTGATTTGATTTTGCAATTTGTTTTGCAATATTTCATAGGCAGATTCCCTGTCAATTGATTGAGAATACTTTTGATTCAAATCAGAGTTTTTCACGATATAATCAACATCAGATTGAGAAAGTGGTGTAAATGACGAATGCGGCGGAAGAACGAGTCCTTTTTTCGTAATACTTGGCGCTCCTTTTTCGTCCAAGAATGATATCAACGCTTCACCAGTTCTCAAATTTACAATTTCATCTTTTACATTCATATCGGCGTTTGCCCTGAAAGTTTCAGAAACTTTTTGCACAGCCTTCAATTCTTTTGGAGAGAAAGCTCTCAATTGATGTACAATTCTATTTCCAAGTTGTGAAGAAATCGAATCTGGAATGTCGAGTGGATTTTGCGAGATGAAGAATATTCCCACACCTTTTGAACGAATAAGTCTTACAACTTGTTCGATTTTATCCATTATCATCTTGTTTGCATTGTCAAATAACAAATGTGCTTCATCAAAGAAGAATACTAATTTTGGAATTTCTGGATTGCCCACTTCTGGTAGCGATTCGAAAAGTTCTGACAACAGCCACAACAAAAACATAGAATACAAGTTTTTGTCGTTGATAAGTTTTGCCGCAGAAATTATATTCACAAATCCACGTCCATCAGAATCTGTCTTCATCAAATCTTTTATATCCAAACTTGGTTCCCCCAAGAATTTATCAGCACCCATATCCTCAATATACAATAATTTTCTCATAATTGCACTGATACTTTGGGTAGTTATATTTCCGTATTTTTTCGAATAAACATCCTTGTTGTCTGACAAATGATTAAGCATTGAACGTAAATCTTTAATATCTAAAAGCAAAAGTCCCTCTTCATCAGAAACCCTAAATGCTATATTCAAAATCCCTGCTTGAGTATCGTTCAAATCCAAAATCTGCGACAACAAAATTGGACCCATTTCAGAAACTGAAACTCTCAATGGAAGACCATTTTCTCCGTAAACATCCCACAAATTCACAGGATAGTTTTTGAAATTAAAATCTGTAATATTCATTTCATCTAGTCTGGATTTTATGTTATCATTCATTTCACCTACAGATGCAAGGTTTGACAAGTCTCCCTTAACATCTGACAAAATAGTTGGCACTCCCAAATCGGAGAAATATTCGCACAACACTTTTAATGTAACAGTTTTTCCGCTTCCTGTTGCTCCAACAATGAGCCCATGTTGGTTCACTTTATTTGAAAGAAGTTCGATATCCTCGTTTCCTCTTGCAATCAATAATTTTTCCACTATTTCCTCCGTATTTCTATTTCTCTTGTATAATCTGTTTCAAATCAATAAAATTAAACGTTGCTTTCTTGTAAAAAACTTTTGTTTTCTTATACTTGTTGTAGTTGTTGTACACTGTAACTGCACACACTGAAAGTGCGAACACTAACAATGTGTATTTCCCAAATATCAAATATAAAATCATTCCCATAATCACATAAGATATCGGGCTGTAATCAAACGGCAAATCATAAAAAACACTGTAGAGTATTCTGTCAATACATATTACTACCAATAACAACCACACATAAATCGCCAAATTGAGTGTATTTGATTCTAATAAATTAAGAATGATTGCTGGAACAAAATACACTCCTGCTCCAATTATAGGTACAAATGAAAGTACCGTTATAAAAAACGATTTGACAAAAACATGGTCAACCTTCGCACACTTCAAAAATAGTACAGACGTCAATAAAACTAATATTATTTTCGAAACCTCATAACTTTTCTCGTACAAAACTATTTTTTTTAAATTTTCTTTCATATTAATAACCTGGCTTTTCTAATAGTTTAAACATTTGCTTCTTGTATTCTTCAACTCCTGGTTGATTAAAAGGATTCACTCCCAAAACAAGCGCTGAAATCGCAACACTCATCTCGAAGAAATAAATCATATATCCTAGATTTTCTTCATTAATCGTATCGATTTTGACGACAATACTTTCAACATTTGACGACAAATGCGCATTAAGTGTCCCTTGCATAGCCATCTTATTCACATAATCCACGGATTTTCCGCTCAAATAATTCAAATTATCCAAATTATCATCGTCAGATTTTATAAACAAATCTTTTTGTGGATTTTCAACAGAAATTACTGTCTCGAACACATTTTTTTGTCCGTCTTGAATCATTTGACCAACAGAATGAAGATCTGTCGTGAAATTACAAATCATCGGGAATAAACCCTTGTTGTTTTTACCTTCAGATTCTGCAAATAATTGCTTGAACCATTCGGAAAAATATTTCAATCTCATCTCGTAATTGACAATTATCTCGATATCTTTTCCATTGCGATACATATTATTTCTAAATGAAGCGTATTGCAAAGCAAAGTTTGATTCATAATCAAGTTTAGTAAACTCTTCCATTGCATCTGCTGCGCCTATCATTAATTTATCAATATCCAAACCTTTTACACAAAGTGGCAACAATCCAACAGAAGTCAACACAGAAAATCTTCCACCGATATCATCTGGCACTACAAAAGTTTCGTAACCATTGATATCAGACAATTCCTTCAATGCACCCTTATGTTTATCCGTTGTAGCAAAAATTCTGTCCTTTAATTCTTCTTTCGTGTATTTTTCTTCCATCAATTCTTTGATAAATCTAAAAGCGATTGCAGGCTCTGTAGTAGTTCCCGATTTGCTTATAACATTTACACAAAAATCCTTGTCTTTCAAATAATCCAAAAGCTCAGACAAATAAGTAGAAGACAATTGGAAACCAGCGTAAATAATTTCGATATCAGATTTTTCGAAATAACTGCTCATCGCATAATCAATCGCCTTAGCTCCAAGATAACTTCCGCCGATTCCTATAACTACTAGACAATCAGACGTTTCTCTTATTTTCTTCGCACATTTTTTAATTCTCTCAAATTCTTCGCGGTCGTAATTTTTTGGCAAATCAATCCATCCTGTGAATTCCTTGCCTTCACAGGTTTTATTTAAAAGCTTTTCCAAAGCATTTACGGATTCTGTTTTTAAAGTGTCTACAGAATTATGACTTGTCGTATTTGAAAAATCTAGCTTAAACATATTTCCTCCTACAGAACCTTCAAGCTCACTAAAACAATATCATCATCTTGCTCCAAAAATCTAAAAGAATTCACCTCGCTTAGCACGTATTCGATTCTTTTATCTGGAACCTTCATTAAATCTCTTTTCAGTCTTTCTTCGCCGTAAAATTCGTTTCCAAATCCTCTAGTTTCAGTTATCCCATCAGTGTACATGATTAATTCATCACCACTGGATAACAATATATCTCTTTGATTAAAGCCAATTCCTTCAAACATTGGAGAAATTGGATGACCCGTAACCTTTAACTCTTCTAATTTATCATTCGAAATCAAAAATGGAATCCCATTGTGACCAGCATTTGCATACGAAAATATTTTTAGTTTTCTATCGTATAATCCGTAAAAAATCGTAAAATACTTATCTACAGATAAGTTAAGCTCAGTAAATGTTGTGTTTAAATCCTTCAACACTCTTTTTGGCCTAGAATCTGTAATTCTACTTACCAAATACCTCATTGTTTGTCTAATAAACATCGTCAGAATAGACGCCGCAATACCATGGCCCACAACATCAGCAATATAAATTCCTACAAATCTCTCGTCAATGTCGATGCAATCAATGATATCTCCAGACAAATCCCTAGACGAAATATATCTGTAATCCAAATCCAACCCAACATGTTCGCCCTTACTAGGCAAAGTTTTGTTTTGAATGTGTTTTGCAAAGATTATTTCATCCTTAATGTCCTTGTTCGCATTAATCAAATCAATCTGAGTTTTGACCTCTTTTGAAATATCTCTGAAAACCTCGACGGTACTTACAACCTCTCCATCTTTATTTCTAACTGGAGAAGAAGTTATGGAATAGTCCACACCATTTATTTTTCTTTTTTCTTTGATAGTGCTGTTCAAACGGTATTTTCTATCTGCCAAACATTTTGGAAAATCTTCACTGTAATCCAAGTAGCAGTTCACGCCTATAGGATTGATAGGCATTGAATTTATCATGCTCTCATTAGCAAATATTATAACCCCATCTTTATCTATTACTCTGACTAAATCCTTCATCGAATTTAGAACTTGATAATCAGATCCTTTGAAATCACTAACACCTTCTCTTGATTTCTTCTCCAAGGAAATCTCCTCCTATTTAGGTCTTGGACCAAAATATTGATACAAATAACACTTCATATTTCCGTTGTACATCTTTCTATTTTTAGATGCTTTTTTGCCGTAAAATTTCTCAAAATCTTCGCAATCTGTGATTATATATTGGGAAGCCGTCTTGAATTTTGCCATTTTTATTCCCAAATCCTTATAAATCTTCTCAGCTTCTTGTCTCTCGCCAAGCCTTTTACCATAAGGTGGGTTAGATATTAGAACAAAGTAATTGTCTTTTAACACGACATTTCTGAAGTCTCTCGTTACAAATCTAATATCTTCTCTGACTCCTGCATTCTCCGCATTTGCGATAGCCTTTTCAATCGCCGATCCATCCACATCACTTGCGAAAATATCAATCTTTTTGTCATAATCAATGCTCTCCAAAGCTTTGGTACGTTCTTGTTTGTAGGCATCGTTGAATTTATCGTTAAAATTAATAAAATCGAATTTCCTGTCAATCCCTGGCGCAATATTTCTGAATTTTCTCGCAGCTTCTATCGCAAAAGTTCCACTACCACAGAACAAATCCACAAGAGGTCTGTCGCTGTTTGCAAATGACAAATCGATAATTCCTGCCGCTAAGTTCTCTCTTATAGGTGCAAGAACTGAGCCTTCCCTGTAGCCTCTTTTGTGAAGTCCATCTCCCGAAGTATCCAAAGTTATCGAACAAATATCTTTTACTAGACTAACTTCAATTCTGAATCTTCCCTTTGATTTAGAGAACCAATCCACCTTGTATTTCTTCTGAAGAGATTTGATAATCGCCTTTTCTGTAATCGATTGACAATCTTTAATAGAAAATAATTTTGATTTGTAACTTCTACCCTCTACAATAAAATTGGAATCCGCTTCTAAGATTTCTAACCAATTAATTTTTTCCACACCTTTAAAAAGTTGCTCAAATGATACAGCCTTAAAATTACCCAATTCAATTAGAACCCTATCTGCACATCTCAAATTTATATTTAATTTGGCGATATCTTTTTCATCGCCTTCAAGTATTATTCTTCCGTCGTTTACATTCAAATTTTCATAGCCCATATCCAAAAGTTGTCTTTTGACTAAACTCTCCAAACCGAATGCACAAGTCACTATTATTTTCAAAATTATTCTCCTCCATATTACTTTCTATTTTATCATATTTTCAATGTTTTTTTCTGTTTATTATGATATTTAACTGCAAATTTACAATAAAAAAACTGCAACGAAAATCGTTGCAGTAAATTTGTAATTTAATCTACAGTAATATTTCCACTAACTGTTGCAGCACTAATTTTTACATCATCATTCGTGAATGATTGGTCGTGAGATTTACTGATTTTTTTGGAGCTATCCTTGTAGTAACTGTCGATTTTGATTTCTCCACTGACAGTTCTAAGTTCAATTGAACCTTTCTTTTCTTTTATGTTGATATTAATATCGCTCGATACGCCTCTTACATTCAAGTCTTTGTTTTCATCCACGTCGATTTTTATATCTCCACTTACTGTGTTCACTGTAATTTCAGGATTTTCGGAAACTATCTTCACATCACCGCTTACAGTATTAACGTAGATTTCTTTTTTGCACTTGAAAACTTGGACATCTCCACTTGCTGTGTTGACATTTACATTATTAGATTGTGTAGTAATATCAACATCTCCGCTTGAAGTGTTGCAAGTAACATCATTACTAATAACATCTACATGTACATCTCCACTTGCTGTTGCAATATTCAATCCCAAATCACTGTCTTGTGGAATTTTAATAGAAATTGATTTGATGAAACTTTTTTGGAAGAATTTTTCCATTTTAACTTTTCCAAGCTTCAACACGTGATTCATGTAATCAACATCTAACTTTTGTGATTCATCAGTTGTAGTGTAAGTTACGATTATTTTGTCCAATTCATGAGTTGACACATCGATGTCTGCATTTGATTTAACTTCTATTCTGTGGAAATCATTGTCGAATTCCAATGTTTGTTGAGACAAATCGTAGTCTTTGTCTTTTGATTGATCGAAAATTTTAGAATTGAAGAAATCACCAATGCTATCCAAGTTAAACATACCAAAGAAGTTATTTTCTCTGATAATTCCAGCTTCTTTACATTCGTTGAAAATTTCTCTTGGATTACCTAATTCAGTTGAAATCTCTTCTTCAGTCTTTCCGTTTTCAACTCCGATTCTAAAATGTTCTTCGTAGTCATTTTTGATTTCCTTGTAAGTAGTTTCATCTACATTTCTAAAATAGTAATCTAAAAGTTCCATAAATTGTTCTTTATTCATTTAAAAACCCTCCTCTAACAAGGCCTTGACACTTTCAACCAATTTCTTGTAGTCTTCAAGTTGTGAGTGCAAATATTTTTTTCCTTCATCTGTTATTTTATAGTATTTCCTAGATGGACCCGATTCTGATTGCTCAGTGTAATCTTCCAAGTATTTATCATTCTTCAATCTTCTAAGCATCGGATAAATTGTTCCCTCGCTCATTGGTATCTTATCTTTTATCTGATCTATAATTTCGTATCCGTAGCTGTCATGTTTAGATATAACTGATAAGACACATAATTCTAAAATCCCTTTTTTTAATTGTGTGTTCATATCTTACCTCCTGATTATATTATAATACACGGTAGTATATATTGCAAGGTATTGTGCAAAGTTTTTTACTACAGAAATTTTAATTGCTCAAAAGTCGTATCGCTCAGGTTTGCCGCCGTAATTCCGAAAAGCCTCACAGACTTTTCTATCTTCGTATTAACCACAAGATACTTTACAATCCTGTAAATATCGCTAGAATCACTAATGTATTCTTCAAGAGTCATAGATTTTGTAATCACCGAAAAATCATTGAGCTTTATTTTAATTCTAATAGTTTTTGCTTTAATATTTTTCTTGTGAAGATCATCAGCTAATTCTTCGCTGAACTCACCAGCCTTTTTTAATAATTCATTGTAATTTTTCAAATCACGTTCAAAAGTATACTCTACTCCGATAGATTTTCTAATTCTCGATAAATCCAACTGTCTTTCATCAATTCCGCGAATTCTATCGTAAATCACCTCTCCAAACTTGCCGAACAATTCTCTCAAATTATTTCTGGATAAATCGTACAAATCACTTACTTTTTTAATGCCAATTTTATTTAATTTTTCTTCAGATTTTCTCCCGATTCCTTGAATCTTACCAACCTTTAAATCCAACAAAATATTTGGAATATCATCTTGTGTTATGATTTTGATTCCATGAGGCTTGTTCCAATCTGACGCAAGCTTTGCAAGGCTCATGTTGTAGCTAATTCCAATCGAAATAGACAGTCCTGTTTTTATCCTGACATTTTCTTGAATTAAATTTGCCAATTCTAATCTATCCATTTTAATATGAGAAATATCCATGCAACCTTCATCTATACTCATTTTTTGAATCTTATTAGAAAAGCTCGACAATACCTTGAAAACTTTCTCACTATTTCTTCTGTATTTCTCGAAATCAGGAGTAACTATAACAAGGTTTGGAACAATTTTTTTCGCTTGAAATATTGGCATCGCAGAATGTAGACCGTATTTTCTTGCTTCGTAATTTGCAGTAGTAATAATCCCTCTCTGACTTCTTCCACCAACAACCATTGGGACGTGTTTCAATTTTGGATTATCGAGAATTTCACAAGACGCAAAGAAAGCATCCAAATCAAAATGCAAAAAATTTAAATCCATAACACACCCCTTTCTACTAAAAAAGCCCTCATTATTGAGAGCTTAATCGTTAATTTCTAAGTTGTTTGATGATATCCATGCATCGTACGATTTTAGTGAATCTGCACTTTTAATTATCGCATGACACCATACTCTTTGACCTGAATCAGGCTTTGCTTCATAAATGTAAACTTCACTTCCAATAGGAATTGAAGAAATCATTTGTGATTTATTGCTTGGTTCTTCGTAAATTTTGGCATTATCTGTAGTTACCAAATAAGTTTTACCTACGAGACGTATACACAAGTCAATAAGCCTTTTGTTATCATCTGTTTCATAACTGTCATCTTTGTTAGATTGATTCTTCGAGTTTTCTTTTTCTTTCTTTAATTCTTCCGCTGATTCACTGGCTAGTTTTTCAGCTTTTTCTCTAGCTTCTTTTTCTTTTTTCTCAGACAATGCACGTTGTTTTTCTTCTTCTTGTTTCTTTTCATTGTATTGATTCTTTGCTTTTTCTACTTCTTTTATTTTATCAATTACAAGTGTTTCGTGTGGCATAACTCGTGCATATGAGTTTAACATGTTCAAGCTTGCATCAAAGTTGTCATCTTCAGCAAATGAATCGCTAGCAATTATCACCGCTTGAGTGCTTTCTTGCAATCTTTGTTGTGCTTTTTGATAGTTGACATTGTCTTTGTTACTTACTTTCAAAAAACTTTTTGCTGCGTCGATATACTTCATTTCTTTCAAATAATTTACACCATAATCGTAATTATTCTTCGATGATAAAAGCTCCACAGCTTCACGTTTCTTATCAATATAAGATCCATCGTTTGTTCTATCGTATAATTCGCTGTAATAGTCAACTGCTTTTTGGTAATTACCATCTACTATACATTGGTGAGCCAATTTATCTAATTTTTCTGCTTTTGATGAATTTAAAATATTTAATCCCACAAAAGCACCAACAAATATTAACACAGTTACTAAAACTACAGCAATAATATTTTTTCGCTTCATTCATTACACCTCTCTAATATTCTAATGAATAACAGAGAATAAGTCAATAAACGAAAACGTTATATTTTACGTATTTTTACATATTTTCCATAGAAAAAAGTGGAGTGTAAATTTACACTCCACTAATTCTAAAATCTATTATTCTTTTAGAGGTTCTTCTGCTGTAAGTTCGATTTGATTCCATCTGAAGTCATCTTTGTTAAGATCTTGAACGTATCTGAAATCAAACTTCTTAACTCTCTTGTTGATTGGAGATAAAGCTTCTCTGTAAAGTGTTGGAATCAATGGTACACTGTCTTCCATTACTTTAGCGAAGTCTTTGTAAGCTTGTGCTCTATCTTCATCAGATGTTTTACCATCAGAAATCTTATCCAATGCTTTTTGCATTTCTGGATTAGTATATCTGTAGTAGTTGAATGATGCATTCTTACTGAATAATCCTGATGGATCAGGGTTAGTTCCTGTTCCCCACGCACCTTGGAATACGTCGATTTCTGGATCGTCGTTTTTAAGTTTGTCATAGAATGCGTTGAATTCGATTAGTCTTCCGCCTGTTAATTCAACTTTCAATCCTACTTGTTCCCAACATTGCATGTAGTATTTTGCTAATGGTTCAGCGATATCTCCACCTGCCATTGAAGCAAATTTGATTACCAATGGTTTACCATTTTTGTCTTCTCTGAATCCATCGTTGTTAACGTCTTTGTATCCAGCTTCGTCTAATAATTTTTTAGCTTTTTCTGGATCGTAGTTGTATCCTTTAAGGTCTGTATTGAAGTAATCCTTGAAGATTGGAATTATAACTGATGTTGCTTGTGATCTGTATCCTAGGTAGAATTTTTCACCAACAGCATTGTTATCAACTGCATAACCCATAGCTTTACGTAAGTTAACATCTGCCATCTTAGCGTTAGGATCTACAACAACTTCGCCTTTAGCTTTGTCCCATTTACCTAATTTAAATCCTAAGTAAGTGTAAGCCATATCTTGGAATCTTGCTACTTTGTATCCTTTTAATTCTGATATTTCTTTGAATGTATCTGAAGGTGCTCCACCTGCGATATAGTCGTATTTACCAGCTTTTAATGAAGCTAAGATTTGTGAACTTGGAACTCTTTCCATTACAACTTTATCGATTTTTGGTTTTCCACCCCAGAAGTGTTCGTTAGCTGAAAATTCAACTGATTGTCCAGGAACTACATTTGAAATGTAGAAAGGTCCTGCTGATTTAGGGTTCTTTCTAACTGGGTCAGAAGAGATTACATCTTTTACTGGTATATCTTTTAATTGATCGTAGCTATTTGGTTCAGCCCAGATTCCAGCGCCCCATTTGATTGCTGGTTTCCATTCTTTAAATTGGATTTGAACTGTTTTGTTGTCGATTTCTTTAACACCAGAGATGTCTTTTGTTTTTCCTGCGTGATAATCTTCCATACCAACGATATTAATCATATCATCATCATAACGTACACCAGGATAGTCCTTGTGACCAATGATTAGGTAGTTGATTATAATGTCTTTTGCAGTAACTGGTTTTCCATCATTCCATTTGAATGAGTCTGAAAGTTTAATAGTAGCAGTTTTTGCTTTTTCATCCCATTCGAATTTTTCAGCTCCAGAATCTCTCAATTCCAAGCTTTCTCCAGCGTTTGCTGCTGTATACATTGTAGGTCCAATGATGTTCCAGTCGTAGTTGTCATCGTATAATGTGTTGTTGAATATACCTTTAAATGGTGAGTCTGTAGGAATACCTACTCTAAATGTACCACCTTTAATTGGTGTGCCTTCGTTTTCAACAACAACACCGCCGCCCATTTTTTCTCCGACTATGTTGCCCTTGTTTTCTTCATTGGCTTTCTTTCCAGTACTAGATTCTTGTTTAGAACCTGAGTCTGAAGATTTTCCGCTATCTTTCTTTGCATTTCCACATCCAGTAAGTACAAATGCTAATACTAAAAAGATAGCTAATAATGATTTGAATTTCTTTTTCATTATTTTCACCCTTATCCTTTCCTTTGTTTTGCATCGGAAGCTCTTCTTAATGCTTGACCGATGTAATTTATACACAACATCATTACCAATATCAATAATGATGCGGGTAACCATACATATAATTTGTCTTGAATAACTTCTGGTTTTCTGGCTAATGATACCAAAGTTCCAAGTGATGGATCTGATGGTGGAAGCCCGAAACCTAGAAAGCTTAGTCCCGTTTCAATACCGATGTTACCAGCGAAACTTAATGTCATATCTACTATTAATATTGAAGAAATATTTGGTAATATTCCTGTAAACATCGTCTTCAAATCGCTAGTTCCCATTGTCTTCGATGCATTTACATAGTCTTTTTTACTTTCAGCAAGAGCTTTTGATCTTACAAGTCTCGCCATTCCTGTCCAGTAGAACACTGTAAATATCATTACAAATGTAAACATCGAATATTTTGGTACTATCGTTACAAAAACTATGATAATCATCATCGTTGGAAGAATTTGGATGAAATCTATAATTCTCATTATAATATTGTCCAACCATCCGCCGTAATAGCCTATCAACAATCCTACAACTATGCCTATAGCAGATGTAAGTACTGTTACAGCAATTCCTATTACAATTGAGTTTCTAGCTCCGATTATCAATTGTCCGAACAAATCTCTACCACCTTGGTCTGTTCCTAAAATATGTCCAGCTTCTCCTGGTGGTGCATATGAATTCATAATATCTACCATCATTACTTGTTTTTTATCAAGCAACATTGCTCCAACAAATATTCCTATCCACAAAACCGCTAATACTACTAAAGATATTATGGCTAATTTGTCTTTTTTGAATTCATTGACAATTACTTTAAAACCAGTTGGATTATCATGTGCAAGGTCTTTATATTCTTCAAGCTTTTCTTCTGTTACTTTTACTTCTTTCATAAAAACCTCCTATTCTATCCTTATTCTTGGATCCACTATACTCATGATAATATCACTTAATAATGAACCACAAAGTGTCAAGAATCCATATATCATAACAAGTGCTGTCATAACTGAGTAGTCTCTTTGGTTGATACAGTCAACGAATAGTGAACCCATTCCTTGGTAACCGAAAATTGTTTCAATCATGATAGAACCTGCTAATAATCCTGTGATTTGGAATCCGAAGAATGCAGCTATTGGTAAAAGTGAGTTTCTAAAAATGTGTTTGCTGTAAACTTTTTTGATAGGAACCCCTTTTGCTCTTGCAGTTCTTACGTAGTCTTGGCTTTTTGCATCTACAACTTCATTTCTTAAATATTGGATAGTTCCAATAGTTGTAAGTAATGCATAAGATATTGCTGGAAGTAGCATATGATATATTCTACTTAATACTGCTGCCATGCCGCCTTTTGCTGAGGCTTCAAGGCTTATGATTCCACTTGTTGGGAACCATCCAAGCTTATATCCGAAAATCAATAACATTATCAAGTAGAATACGAAGCCCGGGGTTGCTAGTGCCAAGAAGTTATACAAGTTAACTCCCTGATCGAACAGCGATCCGTCATACCTACCTGCATTTATTCCCAATGGAATTGCAATTGCATACATTATTAATAATGAGAACAATGATAAGAAGAATGTGTTCTTAGCTCTTTGACCTATAACGTCTTTTACAGGTAGTTTTTGAGTATATGAATCACCAAAATCTCCTTTTACTGCATTTCCAACCCATCTTTTATATTTTACATACCATGGATCGTAAAATCCTGATTTTATCTTAAGTTCTTCTTCAACCTTTGAGTTACCAGTGCTTGGTGTGATTTTCCCTGTAAAAGGGTCACCTGGCATTTTTTGAGCTACAAAGAATATAAATAAACTTAATACTATCAATTGAGGAATCATTATTAAAAATCGTCTTATTATTGTTTTAGTCATATTATATTTCCCCCTTTCTAGCCGCTACATAATGAGAATCTTTGTACTTCTTTAAATCGTACACTGATCCGTTTTCATCGTAGTAGACATTCTTTTGTTCATCAAATTTCTTTTCAATAGCTTGTCTAGTATCTCTAAGTTCTTTTCTTATACTTGGATCAATTTGTGGAATGGCTGCGATAAGTCGTTTCGTGTAAATGTGTTGTGGATCAGAGTACAACTCATCACGATTTCCAGTTTCTACAAATTTTCCATTGTGCATGATGTAGATATAATCACACATGTGTCTTACAACTCCCAAATCGTGTGAAATGAAAATGTAACTTAGATTAAACTCTTGTTGAATTAATTTCATGTAGTTTAATACTTGTGCTTGAACTGATAAGTCAAGTGCACTTACAGGCTCATCTGCAACAATTAATCTTGGATTACATGCAACAGCTCTTGCAACACCAATTCTTTGTCGTTGACCACCTGAGAATTCAAATGGATATTTGTAAATTGCACTTTCATTAAGTCCAACTATATCTAACAATTTAAACACCTTTTCTTTTTCTTCTTTTGGTGTTAATCTTTCAAAATTTCTGATAGGTTCAGCAATTATATCCAAAATTCTTTTTTTAGGATCAAGTGAACTCATTGAGTCTTGGAAAATCATTTGAACGTCTTGGTTGTAGTTAATCTTTTTTCTGTAAGATCTACTTGTAACATCTTTTCCTTCGTACAAAATCTGTCCATCTGTAATCTTTTCAAGTCCAACAATAGCCTTTCCTATAGTTGACTTTCCTGAACCAGATTCTCCAATCAATCCATAAGTTTTTCCTTCTTCAATATCCATATCCACGCCGTCAACAGCTTTGATATAGTCTTGAACCGTATTAAAAAATCCACCACGAATTGGATAATGAACTTTCAAATTTTTAACTTCTAAAAATCCCATATTTTCCTCCTATTCGTCTTTAAAATGGAAATTCTTCCAGCAAGTACAACGAACCAAATGTCCATTGCCAACATCGTGTAGTACTGGGTTTTCTTCGTGTTCATGATCATCTATCCAAGGAATACGAGGTGCAAATCTGCATCCTTTTCTTGGTAAATTTTTTAATGAAGGAACCATACCTTCTATAACATGCAACTGATCAGAATCAGTATCTGCTTGTGGAATGGAATTTAATAAACTTCTAGTATATGGATGAAGTGGGTTGTTGAACAACTCATCTACTGGTGCAATCTCAACGATTTGACCAGCATACATTACGCAAACTCTGTCAGCGGTCTGTGCTACAACTCCTAAATCGTGGGTTATCAAGATAATCCCTGAATTCATTTGATTTTGTAATTCTTTTAGTAAATCTAGAATTTGTGCTTGAATTGTAACATCAAGTGCAGTAGTTGGCTCATCGGCTATCAAAACACGAGGTTTACAGCTTAAAGCAATTGCTATTATTACTCTTTGTCTCATACCTCCTGATAATTGATGAGGAAATTGTCTTGCTATAATTTCAGCATTTTCAATCCCTACTTTTTTTAGAAGGTCAATAGCCTTTTCTTGACGTTGTTTCTTATCCAAATCTGTATGATAAAACAAAGCTTCTTCAATTTGTTCGCCAATTCTCATTAATGGGTTAAGCGATGCCAATGGATCTTGGAATATCATACCAATTTCTCCACCTCTCAAATCATTGAATTGAGCTTCTGTATAATTTAAAATATTTTCGCCGTTATATATAACTTCACCGCTAATTTGAGTGTAATTCATATTATGTAGACCCATAATAGTAGTAGCAAGTGTAGATTTACCGCATCCGGATTCACCAACCATCGCCAATACTTCGTTTTCGTATAATTCAAACGAAACATCGTCGACAGCATCGTAAAAATCGTCTTTTATTCTAAAAGCTGTATGCATATTATTAACTTCCAATATTTTTTTATTAGCAGACATCTTATTCTCCTTTCAGTTTATTTTGCGTATGATTTATGTATGATTAATAAATAATACTTTACCTAATTATAGTGAGATAAAATGGATTTGTCAATTATTATTTATTTTATGATTTAAAATTTCAGTATAAAATTTGCGTTTATTATGTTTTTATGGATTATATTACAGTTTTTCCTCAGAAATACAAATTTTATGATTTTGTTTTCCTGTCTATTTTCTGCGATTAATTGTTTTTCTTGAAATTTTTTCAAAATTATTTTTATTCATCTACGATTTTTTTAGTTTTGAAGAGCTTTTTTCAAATTTTGTATAAAAATCACTTGACTTATATTCTTTATTGTGGTAAAGTAATAATAATCATGAGCCTATTTACAAATTTATTAAATTTGAAAATTTGTAACAAAAAGCTTGCTTTCGATATATCGAAATGGTAAAATATATTTACAGATTGAAAACTTTTTCATTTTCAATTAAATCTCCATTTCTTAATTTATTACAACATAAAAAAACAAGGTATGAATTTAATTCAACACCTTGTTTTTTTATTTTAGTCTATTTTTACTATATTAATGTCTTTAAGACAGTCGTCTATTTGGAATTTTTTCGGCAAATCTTTTGTCTTCAATGAAGCTTGTGCACATGCGTTTGCCATTTTAAAAGATTTTTCGTAATCTGAAGTTCTGATAAATGTAGCGATGAATCCTGCGATTATTGAGTCGATAACAAAATCTCTTTTTTGGTTTGCTATTTCGTCTATTTCAAATGCGTATGTGGAATCTTTTTGAAACAAATACACTTTATTCTCTACAAATGGAACTACGACAAATTTTGAATTCAAATTAGATATTTCATTTTTCCATTTAAGCAAATCAGATTCTGAATTTATTTTGGTTTTAAATAAATGTTCCAAGCATTTTACGCTGATATTTTCAAGAAGTGATCCTTCATCTGCAAATTTCTCCAGATAATACTCGTCTATATCAAGTACGAATTGTGCTTTGTTGGCCTTGCAGATAGCAATCATTCTTTCGATTACAGTTTCTGTAATATTTCTTGGAAAAGCCGTCGACAAGAATACAGTGTCTCCTTCTTTGACCCTGGATAAATAATATAATAGTTCCTGTAGTTCTTGATGAGAAATGCTCGGTCCTTTGGATTCAATTACGGTTTTCGTTGTTCCTGTAATTTTGATATTTATTCTGGTATTGTCATCGATTCTGATAAATTCAGATTTGATATCTTCTCTTCTAAGCCAATCTTCGACAAATTCTCCTGTAAATCCTCCTGCAAATCCAGTTGCAACTGTTGGAAGACCAAGTTGTTTCAGAATCCTTGAAACATTGATTCCTTTTCCTGCTGGTAGCATCAAATCAAAATCAGATATATTGTTCTTGTCAAATTTAAAATCCGTAACCTCACTTACAAATTCAAGTGCGGGATTCATTGTAACTGTATATATCATTTAATCACCTACATTAATCCTGGAGCAAGTCCAAAAAATATTTTTTGAAGAAGTGTCATAACTACCATGAACATCACAAGTCTCGTTATTATAATTCCAGCTGCATTGAGGCCGTAAATTTTCCAGATATTTTTGTAATCAAATCTATCTATAAGAATAATCGTCGCAAATAGTATCAATACTACTAATGAAATCAAATATATAAAAGAGTGCGCTCCCAAGAATGTGAACGTGAATACTGACGAACTAAATCCGACAAGCCCCCCTGCTGTTAGTACCCCGAATAAGCTAAATATTAAAGATTCTACGACAGTAAGTAGCAAAGAAATATTCTTTTTCAAATTTTTGTCGATAGGTTGGTAAAGTTTAGTGTCAGCTAGTTTAAGCCCCAAACTATATGATAAAACTTTTTGTAACAAATCTAAAATCAATACCGAAACCATAACCACAATAGCTTTTAATTTTTGAGTAAGTGTCCAGTGATTTGTAGAATTCATGTAAAAGAATAAAAGCGGCAACGCTGACAATACAACAACAGCTAATCTCATCGAAAACTTGTAAGGTTGTACTCCACCCATCATTTTCTTCAAAATTTTCGTGAAAAACAGATTAATTTTGTCAAACACTTGTTTTGTTTTTATATCAAAATTATCCATAAATTTGTCCATATCATCTTCGTCTTCTTCGTCTTCAAACTTATGAATAGTAAACTCATTATCCGATGTGAATCTTATCGACTCGTCCCTTTTGTTTTTTTCTTCGACATCATCGTAACCTTTCGTGATAAAAATCGTGTTTTCGTAATTTTCTTCGGGTTCTTTTGAATCCTCGTGATTGATTTTCTTCTCAACTTCTTCATCAGGATTGAACTTTCCATACTGAGATTTGTTTTTGTTAATCACTTGGAAGATATCTTCAATTCTTTTCGGTTTGCGTTCGGTTTTATTTTTATTGATGATTTCTTCGCACTTTTGTTGCTCATTAGATTTCTCGCTGGTTTTTATATTGAAAATATTCATTACATCATCTGAATATGAATAATCCTTGTCTGTAGACATATTTTCTTTTTGTTGTGAAACTTCTGATTGACTTTTTTGTTGATTCAAATTTTCGCGATATTCCTTCAAATTAAATCCACAATTGTGACAGAAATTCACCGTATCTAACACTTTTTCATTGCAATTAGGACAACGCATTTACTCACCTCCGTAACCGTATTATATCACAATACATTATACTGAATTATAACTTTGCCAAATCTTAATATTTGGGCAATAAAAAACTGGGTTAATTATTCCCAGAATTTTAAAAGAGTAAGTAAACATCATGCACGAATATCTAGACTACGAAAATTGTTGATTTCTGAATCTCAAAATCCTAAAATCGTAAGCACGCTTCGCTTACGCGGTACGATTTTTTGACGGATTTTTTCGATTTGAAATCAAAGCAATTTTTTCCGTATGATATTCTTAGCATGAATGTGTAATACTCTTTTTCCTATTTTCTTTTAAAAACCATATATCTATAATCCAAGTCTTCGTATGATTTAATGTCTGATTCTTCTGATACGTAGAAATCTTGGTCTTCGAATAAGTTTCTTATTTTCGCATCGTATTCAAATTCACAATCAACATAAGTAATTACGAATTCATCAACTAAATGAATCAATGATTCAATGGTGTTTGCGCCACCTATCAAATACTCTGTCATTTTGTGATCTGGATTGATTTCTTTTAATATGCGTAGCAATTCTTCTTCATTTTTCACGCACAACATTCCATCCAAATCTTTGCTTGTAATTATAATGTTGGTTCTGTTTGGTAAAGGTTTTGAATCAGGTAGAGATTCCAATGTTTTTCTTCCCATGATTACGATGTTTCCCGTAGTCAATTCTTTAAATCTTTGCATGTCTTCAGGAATCGAAAAAAGCATATCTCCATCTTTTCCTATCGCAAAATTTTTGTCTACTGCTAATATAACTTTCATTAACAAAAATCTCCCTTCCTTATATTACTTACAATTTCGTTCAATTTTTCCATTGCATGATCATCTGTCCAATCAAAATCATCCTCGCAGATTCTTACTACAAGTATACCCATTTCCTCGCAGCAAATATCAAGCATGCTGCTGTAAATGGCATTTTGCAAATCAGATGATGAATTGTGAAGGGTAATGTCGCATTTATTTATCCATTTATCAAGGCAAAAACCATAGTTTTTTTCTGGCGGATAATTTTCAAGCGCAGTTTTTCTTTCTATCGTGAATTTTCTGTTCGCATCGTACATAAAACAAAGCTTATTTTCATCATTATAAGCCATTATGTTGATATCATTGACATATCTTATCAAATCATCTCTGGTTATTTTGTCGTCTAATTCATTCAAAACCTTCTTCAGATTTTCGTTATCTATGTTTGGTTTCAAACTAGAAAAATTCTTGCTAAATTCTATATCTCCACTAAAATACACTCGCAGTATTTTTTTAATAGCATCGATTTGTTCTTTTTCATAATCAGATGCCAAAAAAGTACTGTTTTCCATAAAATCTCCTTTATATTACATCCATTTTTTCTTTTTAAAGAAATAAATCATGACGCTGGTAATCACAATCGCAGTAACCCAGAACAAAATATATCCGTATTTCCCTTGAAGCTCCGGCATATATTTAAAGTTCATCCCATAAACGCCAGTTAAGAAAGTCAACGGCAAAAATATCGTCGACCACACAGTCAACACCATCATTACTTCGTTAGTTCTGTTGGAAATATTTGTGTCAAATGCGTCTATCATGGAATTTATCATATCGCGATACACTTCGATGAATTCAAGCATTTGAATAATATGATCGTACAAATCTCTCATGTAAATCGATGTGTTGTGACTGACTAGATTGACTCTGAATTTTGACATTTCATTGATAACTGTACGCAACGGCCACAAAGTTTTTCTCAAAAATATCAGGTTTTTCTTCATGGTGTAAAGTTCTCTTAGAACATCATCGTCGTGATTTGTCATCATAGTGTCTTCCAAATCGTCGATATATTCTCCTAAAATATCAAAAATTTGATAATAATTGTCGATTACCGCATCCATTAACAAAAGAAGTAGACCGTCTGTAGTTTTGGGTCTAAAGACAGGTATTTTTTCTAATTTATCCACAATTCTGTCAAATGATGTGGATTTGTTTTGTTCAACAGTTACCAATAAATTTTCTTTTAATACGAATGACACTTGATTAAATGACAATTCCTTTACGCTATTGAACATATCGTAATCCACAGTATCCGTTACAACGAACAAATAATCGTCATAAGCTTCTAGTTTTGTTCTCTGCTCTACATCCAACATATCTTCTATTATAAGAGGATGGATTTTGAATTTTTCTTTCATTTTTATAAAATTATCCGAATCAGATAATCCTGTGATATATATCCAATTTATCCTATCATCTCTCAATTCGATATCATCGATGTCTGTGGTTTGATGTTTGTCAAAATGATGTTCATTAAAACTGCAAAAAGTAATTTTGGTGTTTTCGAGATCATTCTCAAGCCTAAGAGTTTCTAATATTTCATTGATTCTATCCTCAAATAATAAATTAGCCAATACTATCTCCTATTTTTCGTCCAATAACTTATTTGCATAATTTCTATATGTTGATTTTGAATTATCTCCAACAAGTCTGTCGATTATTTTTCCCTCTTTTATAAATAAAGTCGTAGGTAGCGGCAAAGCTTCGAAATGAGTGATTATCTCATCTTTGTTTATTTCCTTGACTTTTTTTGCTGTATATTCATAAAATTCAATCTCTCCTTGGAAAGATTTTTCAATGTCTTCCAAATCATTTTTCGCCGGAATACAAGGGCAAATCCCGTCCGCTTCGAAAAATAAAATCTTGTTTCCTTTGTTAAATACCTTAGAGTTGATATCACTCTTTTTAAATTTTTTCATTTGGTACTATCCTCCAAATCTCTTCTGCATATTCTTTTATCGTTCTATCAGATGAAAATTCTCCGAAATTTGCGATGTTCATCAAACTCATCTTCGCCCATTTTTTCTTATCGGCGTAAGTTTGTAAAATCTTTTCGTGAATTTGTTCATAATCGTTGAAATCTTTTAACACATAATATTCATCCAATTTAAATGAAGAATCTCTATTGACAAGTGAATTGTAAATATCCAAGAACATAAACGATCCACTATCATTAATCAAATCGCTTAATAATGTATCCACAACTCGTTTAATGTTTTCATCCTTATAATAATACTCAACTGGATTGTAAGTTTCTCTGATGGAATTTAACACATCAACAGTCGCTCCAAATGGGAAGTTGTTGTCTTCGCCTGCGTGATTGAAAATCTCGATGTTTGCACCATCATAAGTTCCCACAGTCAATGCACCGTTGAGCATAAATTTCATGTTACCAGTTCCCGATGCTTCTTTTCCCGCAGTTGAAATCTGCTCACTCACATCTGCTGCAGGATACACCAATTCTCCAATGGATACGTTGAAGTTTTCCAAAAAAACTACCTTAATGTATTTGTTGACAACATCGTCGTTGTTCACGAGATTTTTAACTTCATTTATAAATTTTATAATAGCTTTTGCTCTGAAATAACCAGGTGCAGCTTTCGCTCCGAAAATATATGTTTGTTTTGGAATATCTGTTATTTCATTGTTTTTAATCTTGTAGTATAAGTTCAAAATGTGAAATGCATTCAACAATTGTCTCTTGTATTCGTGAAGTCTTTTCACTTGTATATCGAAAATCGAGTTCTCGTCCACATCGATTTGTTCATGCTCTTTGATATATTTTTTGAGTCTGATTTTATTGTGAAGTTTGATTTCCATTAATCTATCCAAAACATTGTCGTCGTCCTGGAATTTTTCAAGCTCTTTTAATTTCGTCAAATCGGTCTTCCAATCTTCTCCCAAAAGTTCTGTAATGTATTGTGTTAATTCTGGGTTTGCATAAAACAACCAACGTCTTGGAGTAATTCCATTTGTTTTGTTGACAAATTTATCCGGATACAAATCGTGCCATGGTTTTAATGTGTCATTTTTCAAAATTTCGGTGTGAATTTTCGCAACGCCGTTAATTTTTACGGCAGTTAATATCGCCAAATGTGCCATATTAACAGTATTGTCCTTCACAATTCTGAGATTGTCGATTCTATCCACAGAATAATACAATCCCACTAAATCACTGACAAATCTCCTATCGATTTCAGTGATAATATCCATAATTCTAGGACTCACCTCTTCTACAACATCGACATTCCATTTTTCCATTGCTTCTTGTAAAATCGTGTGATTAGTGTAATTGAAGACATTGCTTGTAACATTCCAAGCTTGTTTCCAAGAAAGTTTTTTGTCATCCATCAACACTCTCATCATTTCAGGAATAGCCATAACAGGATGTGTGTCGTTTAATTGAATAGTGTTGTATTTTGAAAAATCTTCAAAATTTACATCATTCGGAAAATTTTTCTTGTATTTTTCGATTATATCTTGAATAGATGCGCTACTGAAAAAATACTGTTGTTTTAATCTTAAAACTTTACCAGGTCTTTGGATATCATTCGGATACAAAACTCTCGTAATATCTTCTGCTCTATTTTTTTCTTTTACTGAATCGTCGTATTGAAAATTATTGAATTTTTGAAAATCAAATCCGTCATCACATTCCGCCTGCCACAACCTCAAAGTGTTTACAACATGGTTTTTGTAACCTGCAACTGGCATATCATAAGGAACTGCTTTTACGACTTGGTTTTTGTATCTAATGATTTTGGATTCAGATTCTACACGTCTTGACCAAGGATCCTTGTCCAATGTCCAATTGTCTCCGACTTCCATTTGAAATCCATTGTGAAAATACTGTTTGAAAAGTCCTTGGCGATATCTAACGCCGTAACCTGTCAACGGATAATCCAAGCTCGCTGCGCTTTCCATGAAACACGCTGCAAGTCTTCCAAGACCACCGTTACCCAAAGCTGCATCTTCTTCTTGAATTTCCAAATCATTGATGTCGATGTCCAATTCTTTTAAAATTTGTGAATATTTTTCATCCAATCCCATATTCAACAAATTGTTTCCCAAAGATCTTCCTATCAAAAATTCTGCGCTAAAATAGTAGGCATTTCTAATATGTTTGTGTTTGTCAGAAGTTTTCTTCCAATCATCAGCCAATTCGTTCATTATTATTTTCGAAAAAGCTATGTATTTTTCTTTTTTAGTTGAAGTGTGTAAATCTTTCCCAAACATATTAAATAAAATTTTTTCAAATTGCAACAAAAATTCTTCCTTTTCCATAAAATCCTCCTATTCTCAGCTTAACTATATTTTACCACATTTGTAAAATAGTCCTATTAAATTTGTATTGTTTTTTATAAAAATCAACAAAAATGATACATTTTTCTATTTTATTGATATAATGTTTTAGTTATAGTAATATATTAATGAGTCACAAGAAAGGACAAAAATTATGCAAAAAAATATATATGTATTATATGGCGGTCCTAGTACTGAACACGAAGTAAGTATTACAAGTGCTAGAACATTAATAAATAATTTATCAAAAGAAAAATACAACGTAAATGCGATTTTCGTTCGCCGCAATAAAAAATTCATAATGAAAGAAAACATAACTGAAGAAATAAAATCCGACGAAGAATTGATTCTTGACACTGATCTTTCAGTAATAGAATCTGTCAGCGATTGTATCAGTAAAATCAACCCTGAAAACACTGTAATATTTCCTGCAATTCACGGAAGTTACGGCGAAGATGGAACTATCCAAGGTTTCATAAAAGTTTTGGATTTGCCATTTGTAGGTTGTAATGTGTTGGGTTCTGCGTTATGCATGGACAAGGGATACACTAACGATATTTTCGAATTGAACAAAATTCCTCAAGCAAAATACGTGGTACTTTGCAAAAACGACGATTACAATTTGAAAGAAATTTTCGAAAAAACATCCAAGGCTGTTTATGTGAAACCATGTAATGCTGGTTCATCAGTTGGCGTTATGAGAGCAGAAACAGAAGAAGAATTGGAAAAAGCAATTCAAAACGCATTCCAATACGACAGAAGAATTTTGGTTGAAGAAGAAATCATAGGCCCTGAACTTCAAATCGCGGTTATGGGCAATGACAATCCTGTTGCATCACGTCCGGGTGTATACCAAATACGCGATGTAGAGTTTTTCGATTACGATGCAAAATATAACGATTCAAAAACAGAAATGCTTACACCATTTCCAATGGATGAAGATTTGGAATTAAAAGCAAGACATTTGGCAGAAAAAGTGTACAAATTAATGAGTTTGTCAGGATTTTCAAGAGTTGATATGTTCGTAAAAGACAACGAACTTTGGGTGAACGAAATCAACACAGTTCCAGGACTAACTCCACATTCAATGTTTCCAGTTTTGTGGAAATGCACTAACGATATGAGTGTTTCAGAAGTATTCGACAACTTGATTGGTTTGGCTGTTGAAGAATACGAAAAAAATAAAGCATATAAGTTAGAGAGGTAAATATGTTAACAAGAAATTTAAAAACAATAACAGAACTTACTAACACAATTATAAATGAAAAATACCATGATGTAATGGTAAAAGGTATCTCAACAGATACAAGAACTATTCAAAAAGATAATATGTTCATCGCTCTTAGAGGAGATAATTTCGATGGACAAAATTACATAGAGATGGCTTTCGAAAAGGGCGCATCTTGTTGTGTAGTTAACAGAGATTACAGAAATATCAACGATTATCCTGTAATCGAAGTAGACAATACCAAGGAATTTATGATGGATTTGGCTAGAGGTTACATCAGCAGTTTGGACTGCAAGGTAATCGCAATCACTGGATCCAACGGAAAAACAACTACAAAAGATATCATGAGTTCTTTATTAAAAGAAAAATACAAAGTCGTTAAAACACAAAAAAATTACAACAATGAAATCGGATTATCCAAGACGATATTTGACATAGACGATGACACTGAAGTTGCCGTCCTTGAAATGGGAACTGAAAACTTCGGAGAAATCAGACAATTGACAAACATCGCGCATCCTGACATCGCAATGATTACAAACATTGGCGACAGTCACCTATTGAATTTGAAAACAAAAGAAAACATTGCAAGAGCAAAATTCGAAATCCTTGAAGGATTAAAAGAGGATGGAATATTTATTTTAAATAATGACGATCCAATTCTTAGAGAAGTAAAACAAGAATACAAATTACCAGAAAAAACCATAACTTTTGGAATAAAACCAGACAGCGATTATAGAATGGAAATGATCAAAGCTGATGAAACAGGATCGACATTTTCAATCAACGATCACGTGTTCAACATAGAATTGTTGGGACATCATCAAATGTACAACGCTACAATGTCAATAATTGTAGCAGAACTTATGGGATTGGATTATTCTGATATTGCAAAAGGACTTAAAAATATCGAATTAACTGGAATGAGAAACGAACTTATCCTACTAGATAAATTCCATATTTTAAACGACAGTTATAAATCAAATCCACAATCACTTACAAGTTGCCTAGAAACAGCTTACGGATTGCACGGATATAGTAGAAAAATCGCCGTATTAGGTGATATGCTAGAACTTGGAGACAACGAAATAACTCTTCACAAAAATATCGGAAAATCAATTAATCCAGAAAAAATCGACTACGTATTGGCAACTGGACCATTAGCTGAAAACATAATCAAAGGAGCACGCACAAACTTTGCAGAAGACAAAGTGTTCTACTTTGAAACAAAAGAAGAATTGCTTGAAAAATTACAAGAATTAATCGTGGACAACACATTAGTTTTAGTAAAAGCATCTCATGCAATGCAATTCGATAAATTAGTCGAACAAATAAAAGAAATTTAACATCAAAATTTTAAATTATAAAAAATAACAAGCCCTTATGTACAAAAGTGCATAAGGGCTTGTTTATTTATAGGAAAGTTTGAGGCTTTCTTTTTTATATATTTTTCTTTGCTTGTTTATCGTTATAAATTCTCTTCATCAACATTCCAAGCGCAAACACTCCAAATAAAATTATAAGTCCTTTTACCCATGTAGATGGATTTGTGGATTTGCTTGCTGCATAAGAATAAATCAATGTAGCTGGAAGTTGTCCGATTCCTGTCGCTATGAAAAATTCCCAAAATCCCATCGGAGTCAATCCCGCTGCATAGCTTATAGGATCAAATGGAACGAATGGCAATAATCTTGCAACCAAAATAGCGTTCTTGCCATACTTGTCGAAGAATCCTTCTACTTCCTTCAATGCTCCTTTTGTGGCAAATTTTTCTGCAATATCTCTTCCCAAAAATCTTGCTATTCCAAAACAAAGCGCTGCTCCTGCCATTGCAGATGTCCAAGACAATATACTTCCTCTGACCCATCCCCAAATTGCTGCATTAGAAAATGTAATGAAGAAAGCTGGAATTGGCGCTGCAATTGATTGAAGAATCATCATCAAGAATGAAATTACAACCGCAGTCTTTCCGAACGATCTAATGTAAGCTTTTACACTTTCAAGGTCTTTAAAAGCTTTTGACATGTTTGTCACGCCTTCTCTGAGTGGTTTGATAAATACAAATGCAAGAACCACAATGAGAATAACGACAATTTTTTTGATATGTTTATTTTTTAATTTCAAAATTACCCCTCCTTATATTCATTATATCAAATAAAAAAATAAACACTTATTGAAATATTCTATAAGTGTTTATCATTTATAAATTTTTATGAATTAAATTTTTCTTTGTCGAAATATTCTTCACCAGAGCTATTAGCGACTATGACTGTACACACAGCATCTCCTGTGATATTTATCGCTGTTCTAATCATATCCAAAATTCTGTCTATTCCCATTATCATTGCAATCGCAGAAATCGGAAGTCCGATTGAATTAAATACCATGGATAAAGTTATCAAACCAACTGAAGGAATTCCCGCAGTACCTACCGATGCAAGTGTCGCTGCAGCAATTACTGTCAAGAAATTTTGTGGTGTCAATTGCATTCCGTAAGCGTTCGCTGCAAATACTACCGCAACTCCCTGCATGATTGCAGTTCCGTCCATGTTGATTGTCGCTCCAAGTGGAATTGTGAATGAAGAAATTTTCCTGCTAACTCCAAGCTCTTCCAATTTGTTTATGTTCATTGGCACTGTTGCATTTGAAGATGATGTGGAGAATGCGAATCCCAAAACTGGGAAAAATTTCTTCAAGAATTTGAATGGATTTACTTTTGCAAAAATCGTCAATAAAACCATGTACACTAATAAAAGTTGAAGTCCCAATCCCAAAACTACTGTGAGCATGTACTTTAACATAGAGAATATTGCAGATAATCCTAAAGTTGCGAATGTCTTTGTGATAAGTGCAAATACGCCAATTGGTGCGAACTTCATTACAATCATAGTCATATCCATCATTATGTCGTTGAATTCTTCGCAAATATTTGCAACATTGTGTGCTTTTTCTCCCAAATTCGCCAAAATAATTCCAACTAAGAGTGCAAAGAAAATTATTTGCAACATATTTCCTTCAGACATCGCTCGAATTGGATTTGTAGGAATTAAATTCAATACAGTATCTTTTAGTGAAACAGCTTGTGCAGGATTGGCCTCTGCTGCTTGACTTACTTTGGTAAGATCAATTCCAACTCCAGGCTTGATAAATGATGCCAATAATAGCGCCAACGTTATCGCCAAGGCAGTTGTGAACAAATAAAATACAAGTGTTTTGACTCCGATTTTTCCTAGTTTTTTAGTATCTCCCATGCTCATTGCGCCAGTTACAAGTGAGAAGAACACCAATGGAACCACGAGCATTTGCATTAATCTAATAAATCCTTGTCCCAATACATCAAATACGCCATTTACCAAAATTGTATCTTTTATATATGATGAAGGAACAAATAGATTAAAAACTATTCCGACAAACAACCCTAAAAATAATCCTATGAAAATTTGAGTTGTAAGTCCCATTTTTTTCTTTTGTTTCATAAATATCTTTCCTTTTTCTTAAAATTCATTTTGCATTACAAATTGTTTTTTTCTATATATTTTTTCAAAGAAGTTTGCCAATCTGTGAATTTGTAAATTTGTGAAGTATTCAATAAGAAGTTTTCCAAAGCTGTAAAATCTGGTCTGTGGCCTTCTACTCTCAAATTCTCATCTTCTATTACTTCTGCATTAATTCCTTTTATTTTCAAGATTTCTTCTGCAAATTCTTTTCTACTAGCAACTCCCTCACATGATGCATGATAAATTCCATAATCGTAAGTAGACATCAATTTTACGATAAACTCAGCTAATTGATATGCACTTGTCGGAGAAGAATATTGTGCTTTAGGAACGTAAACTTTTCCTGTTTGAATTGCTTCTTTTATAATGTCTTCTACTCTGTGATTTACTGGTGAAAATAACCAGCTAGTTCTCAAAATAAAATGTTTCACGCTGAATTCTCTTACGAAATTTTCTCCCATCAATTTGCTTTTACCATACATTGTTGTAGGATGTGGAGTGTCGTATTCTCTGTATGCACTTCTGGATTGTCCACTGAAAACATCGTCTGCAGACATGTGAATTATTTTTGCATCCACAGTGTTCGCTGCAACCGCCATGTTTCTAGCACCCAAAGCGTTTACTCTGAAAGCCTCGTCCGGATTTTCTTGACACAATACAGGATCTGTTAATGCAGAACAATTTATGATTACATTCGGTCTGTTTCTTCTTGCAAATATAGAAGTTTCATCGGAATTTACAATATCTACGATGTATTTGTCTGTTGCCAATACCTCATCTTCAAATGGATCCAAATATTTCTGCAAAACTTTCCCGATTTTTCCATCTGCTCCACTTATCCAAATTCTATTTCTACTCATAATCTCTCCTTAAAAATTTATTTCCAATTCAACTGGACAATGGTCTGATCCCATTATGCTTTGGTGAATTTTCGCATCTACAAGATTGTCCTTCAAATCATCGCTAACCAAGAAATAATCTATTCTCCAACCAGCGTTTCTTTCTCTCGCCTTTGCAAAATACGACCAATAAGAATACTCGTCTGTTTTATCTGGATAAAAATATCTGAATGTATCGATGTATCCGTCATTCAATAAAAGTGACATTTTGTTTCTTTCTTCATCGGTAAATCCTGCTGAACGTCTGTTTGATTGTGGATTTTTCAAATCAATTTCATTGTGAGCGACATTCAAATCTCCACACACAATTACAGGTTTTCTATCTCTTAGAATATTCAAATAATTGTGAAATTCATCTTCCCATACCATTCTATAATCCAAGCGTTCTAGTTTTTGTTTAGAGTTTGGAGTGTAGACATTCACCAAGAAAAAATCTTCGTATTCGCAAGTAATCACACGTCCTTCAGTGTCGTGTTCATCAATTCCAATCCCATAACTTACTCCAATAGGCTCAACTTTTGTGTAAACCAAAGTTCCAGAATAGCCAGCCTTGTTTGCAGAATAAGAATATCTGTGATAACCTTCAATGTTCATTTCGTCAGTCATTTGATTTTCTTTCATTTTGATTTCTTGTAAACAAAAAATATCCGCATTCAAACTATTGAAAGCATCCATAAATCCTTTTTTCATAACGGCTCTGTATCCGTTAACATTCCATGATATTAATTTCATATACTCACCTCTTATTTGTTATTTATTATATCATATACAGTTTTGTGACTTATATTTGTAAATTTTTCTAACAATTATTTATACCCAAATAAACGAAAATTTAATAAATTGTGATTTTGTTAAGTTTTCTCAATTTGATATAATATATTAAAAAGAAAAAAGGAGATTTTTATGCAAGATTATAAAAATTTTAAATTAATAGATACGAGAGAATTGTCAGACATCAATTCTACTGCATTTCTTTTCGAACACGAAAAGACAAAAGCAAAAGTTTTGAAGCTTTCTAACGATGATGAAAACAAAGTATTTTCAATTGCTTTTAAGACTATTCCTCAAGATAGTACAGGTGTCGCTCACATAATGGAGCACTCTGTATTAAATGGATCCAAAAAATATACAACTCGTGAACCGTTTATGGATTTGGTAAAATCTTCGCTACAAACATTTTTGAATGCGATAACTTATCCAGATAAAACTTGCTATCCAGTAGCAAGTCGTAACGCCAAGGATTTCAAAAATCTCGTGGACGTTTATTTGGATGCAGTATTTAATCCAATTGTTTACGAAAAGAAAAATATTTTCTACCAAGAAGGATGGCACTACGAAATCAAAAATGTAAATGATGATATCAAATACAATGGTGTAGTGTACAACGAAATGAAGGGTTCTTACAGTTCAATTTATACGATTATATTCGATGAATTGTTCAAATATTTGTACCCAGATACAACTTATGCACATTCATCGGGCGGAAATCCTTATAATATTCCAGATTTAACTTACGAAAAATTCTTGGAATTCCACGACAAATACTACCACCCATCAAATTCGTTCATTTATTTCTACGGAAATGGAAATATCGAAGAAGAATTGGATCATTTGTCAGAATATTTGGATGAATATGATTACAAAAAAATCGACTCAGAAATTCCTTACCAAAAACCATTTGAAAAGGCTAAAAAAGTACAAGTCGAATACAATATATCAAAAGACGAAAATCCTGACGGAAAAGATGTATTGGTATATGCTGCAAATGTCGGACACATCACAAATGTAAAAGATGCATTTGTTTCAACTATTTTAAGTGATGTATTGTTCTCCAACGAATCTGCGATAATCAAAGAAAAATTATTGCAAGAAAACATCTGTGAATCTGTAGAAAACGTATCATCTTACGGCCAAGAAATCACAATGGGTGTTATCGCTGAGAACTCAGATGTAAAAAACACTGAAAAATTTGAAGCATTAGTTAAACGAGAATTAGAAAACATCGTGAAAAACGGAATCGACAAGGACGAACTCACTTCTACTCTTAACAAATTAGAATACGATTTGAAAGAAGCAGGAAGTTTCCACACAAAAGGAGTTATCTATTTCTTAAAATCAGCTCTAAGTTTCATGTACTCTGATAGCTACTACGACCAATTGCAATTCTCAGAAACTCTTGCAGAATGCAGAAAATTAATAGACACAGATTACTACGAAAAATTCATCGAAGAAAAATTGTTAAACAACAATTTCAAATTGATACTATCTTTGAAGGCGACACCAGGTCTTAATTTGAAAAAAGACAACGAAGTTAAGGAAAAATTAAAACAATACAAGGAAAGTTTGTCCGATGAAGAATTGAATGAATTAGTAGATTTGAACAAAAACTTGGAACAATTCCAATCAGAAGAAGACACAAAAGAACAAAAAGACACTATTCCAACGTTGGAACTTTCCGATATTGACGCAAAACTTGAAGATGTAGAAAGAATTGAAAAGAAAATCGACAACTACACATTCTTAAATCCAAATCTATTCACATCAAACATTCACTACGCATCATTTATGTTTGATTTGTCGAAGTTCTCGCAAAAAGATTACTTCTATTTGTCACTTCTATCCGATTATATCGGACTAAGCGACACTACAAATTACGATTACAAGAAATTATACACTCAAACATATCTTGCATCAGGTGGAATATTCACTGCTATTCATTTGAGTAATACGAAAAATAGCCAAGATTTGAAAACTAATTTTGTGTTTAGTTTCAAAACAATAGAAAAAACAGAAGACGAATGTATTAAAATCTTGAAAGAGTACTTGTTTAATGTAAAATTCGAAGATAAAAACAGATTCAAAAACATACTTCAAAACTTGAAACAAGAATATAAAACGAGAATACTTGAAGCAGGAAACCAATTCGCATTGACAAGATCCATGGCATCATTCTCAGAAAAAAGCGTATTGGAAGATGAATGTTCTGGAATTAGTTATTACGAAAAATTGTGCGACGTGTTGAATGATTTCGATGAAAAAGCTGACATCACTTTGAAAAAATTAAAAGATTACTACGAAAAAATCGTAAATTCAAACGATATGATCGTTAGCATTATCAACGAAAAAGATTCTGCAAGCAAATTCTTCGCCAAATTACAAAAATCATTGATTGCAAAAATGAACACAGAAGAAATCGACACAAAATCTTCGCCAACAAAATTCTTCAAATTAAAAGAAGCCTACAAGACTTCTTCAAATGTGAATTACGTAGTAAAATCAGCTGATTTGAAAAAATATGGATTTGAATACAATTCCAAAATAACTGTGTTGACAAATATATTGAACACTTCATTCTTGTACAACGAAGTCAGAGCAAAAGGCGGCGCTTACGGAGTTGGAATGAGCGTTAGCTTGAATGGAATATTGTATGTATATTCCTACAGAGACCCTAACATCAAAAACACAATCGACATCTACGATCAAATTGATAAATTTGTCGAAAACATGAGCTTCGATGAAAAAGAAATGAAACAATTCATCATTGGAACTGTGAACCAATTCAACCCACCAATGACGACATTCACAAAAGGAAGTCGTTCTATAAACATGTATTTGTCAGGAAGAACTATAGAAGATTACGAAAATTATCTTGAAAACATGCTACACACAACAGTGGATGATTTGAAAAAATTTGCTCAGATAATCAAAAAAGCAATGAAAGAAAATCACTTAGTTGTTGTTGGTAACGACACAAAAATCGATGAAGATGCAAGTCTTTTCGACAAAATAATAAACGTAGAATAAATTTGAGTACTAAAAAAATAGCAAACACTCATGCACTTTTAGCATGAGTGTTTGTTTTTTATATCTCATTTTGCACAAAACAAAAAGGGCCGTTCGCACAGCCCTATTTATTTTCTAATTTTAATGCTAATTTTTTCTTGATGGATTCCATCAAATCGTAATCGTCCTTGTATCCTCCAGAGATTTCTCGAGTTGGTTCATTGTATGCCAAATCACTGATTTCTCCAGTAAAATCTTTTACCAAATCTAAGACATAATCTCGTCCCAATTTGGATTCACAATATCTCAAGAACGAATAATCGTAATTACCGTACATCAATTGCTTCAAGCGCAAACTAATTTCTGGCACTCCCGCTTTTCCTGGATAAACGAAGAACATATCCCCGCACGCCCACACATCTGGTCTGTAACGGAAATCGTCGCTATCAGGAAATAGACAATAATTCCATCTCAAAAATCCCTTCATATCGAATAAGTAGGTCATATATCCTACCAATCTCGATTCCATCAAAGGACTTCTTACAAACTGATTCAAATTATATGGTGTCCAGCAAACATACCATGTCATGTCTTGAAAATTAGCTTCTGTAGCCATTTTCAAATCGCCATTTTGAACCCTAATATATTGATCCAAAATAATAGAAAAGTTTTCTGTATCGCCAGTAAAATCTTCGTAAAATTCTCCATCCATTATAGCGTACTTGATTTTGACATCTTTGCGGATTTCTCTTAACAAATCTTCACATTCACACACATCTGTAGTGTTTTTGGGTTGATCTGCCATTACTCGTGTAATACTCCACAAATTTTTTTCAATCAAATGATTAAAAATCTGTTCAATGTAATCCGCATACATTTCTTTATTTCTAATAAATGTAAACTTGCCCGAATCTTTGTCATACACACGAACTTTTATCGGTTCGCAGAAATCTTTTAAAATTACAGAAAAATCCTTCCTGTCCCAATTCCCAATCAAACCGAAAATATCTATTTCGTCGCACATTCCAACTTTTTGACAAATCTCAATGTATCTATCAAAGTTTGTAAAATCCAATTTTAATTTGCCGTTTTCTATGAAGCAACCTAAAATATTGTATTCATACAAGCTAGATTGATTATCATAAATCATTCTACATGTTTGACCTGCCCATGAATAATCGCTGACAATCACATCGCAAACTTTTTGGCCAGCCTTTGCAAGCGGCTTCATGAAGTTTTCTATAATTTTGAAATGCTCATCAGAATAATATTCAACATCGTAAACTCTCGCAAGAGATGACAAATGTTGCCACAAATCAAGGTAAAAAATATTTTCTTGTGGCATTTCTACATTTGAAACTTCAAGCTTAAAACTTTTTTCATAAACAAGCTCTTCATCATTAAATGAGCTAGCTTTTAAAATTCTAATATTAACTTCATGACTTCCTGAGCTTTCTGATTTTAAATCAAGCCACAAATTGTTGAAGCCTTTTGGAAGATATCCAGATCTTTTATTTAAAATTGCATCTTTTTTATAACGCAAATCATCATCTAGAACATCTTTTTCAAAACTAAGTTTACATTCGCAATCCGAATTGGCTTCGATTCGATACATCTCAACTACGCCTTCCCAAGGAAGAGTCATTACTTTATCCAGGTTTATCCATGTTTTTTGTTGAAGCTCTAGTTCAACTTGAACAGCAGTCTCTTCGTTTTTTAAAGCAAATTTTTCATTTATCTCATCGCAATTATTCTTAGAAATTCCGATTTGTCTAACTGTTGAAGGTATAAATCTAATCATTAACCTTTCACCCCTTGTGAAACCATTGATTTAATCAAATATTTTTGAATCATAAAGAACAATATAAATGGTGGAAGTGTAGCTACAACGCTTGCTGCCATTTGTGTTTCCCAAGTAGTTTTGTACAAATCTTGGAAATCTGTAAGTGCCAATGATATTGTTCTAAGTTCTGGGGAAGTTATAAATGATTTCGCATAAATCAAATCTCCCCATGCAGCTATAAATGCAAACAATCCTGCAGTTATGATTCCTGGAAAACATAAAGGAAGTAATACATCTTTTATTCCTCGCATTCTGTTTGCACCATCCATCCAAGATGCTTCTTCATAATCTATAGGAATTTGTGAAAAATACGAGTGCAACAACCATACAGTCATTGGCAAACAAGATGTTGTCGTTGCTATAATCAAAGACAATTTTGTGTCTAATAAATTGAAATTCCTAAAAATAATATACATAGCATTGACTATGATTACGGAACTAAACATTTGTGTCACAAGAATTATATTCATGAATGCATTTTTGCCTTTAAAATCAAATCTCGTAACAGAATAAGCTGCCAATGATCCTATTAGAATACAAATCAACATCGTAATTACAGAAATTTGTAAACTGTTGAAGAATTCTTTGAGAATTGATTTGTCACCGGACAAAACATTTGTGTAGTTTTCAAAATGAAAACTATTGAAGAATTTCGGTGGCCAAGTTATTAGTTCGTTGTATGTTTTCAATGATGAGTTTACCAAAATCACTATTGGAAATAGCAACAAAATCACGATAATAGTTAGTATAATTGTGCTTTTTACATTCTTTTTATTTCTCATTTAACATACTCCTTGAATAAATAAAAGTCATTAGCGACAAGATAACTACTACAATCATTGTCAACGCAGAACTTGCACCTATGTTGAATCTACTGAAAGCTTCTTGGTAAATTTTGATTATCAAAGTTTCTGTAGATCTCATTGGTCCACCTTGTGTCAATACATAAATTACATTGAATGAATTAAACGTCCAAATAGTTACTAAAATCAAAATTGTAACAAATGTTTGTCTGATTCCCGGCAATGTAATGTCGAAGAATTGTCTTGTTTTGTTCGCTCCGTCTATTTCACTTGCTTCATACAAAGATGTCGGAATTTGTTCCAACGCTGCCAAAAACATCATTGATACAAACGATATTCCTAGCCATGCATCTACAAATGCCGCGCAGTATATCGCAATATTAGGATCTGATAAAAACAAAATTGGACTTTTAGTAATTCCTAATTTCATAAAGAAGTAGTTAATATAACCGTATCTTCCGTCTAATATCCATTTCCACAATGTTGACACTGCAACTTGAGGAATAGCCCAAGGAATTAGAACTAAAAATCTAAATTGTTTTTTAGCAAAAATATTACTAGATAATAAATACGCAAGTAAGAAACCTAGAAATATTTTCAAAAATACTGTTATAACTGTGTATTTCACAGTTACTGATAAACTTTTATAGAATTGTGGATCATTAAAAATAGATTTGTAATTCGCCAATCCTATAAAATCTGAACTACCTGTAAGTAAATTAACTTTATTGAAAGAGTTAATAAACGTTAACACCATAGGATAGCCATATAGAATTATTACTACCAAAAAGCATGGTAGTAATAATAAATATGGTAACATTTTTGATTTTTTCATTTTACTTTGCTAATTCTTTTTGACAATTATCCAAAGCTTCTTGTGGAGATAATTGACCAGTCATAGCTTTTTGTACTGCAATTGTGAAGCTCTTGTTGAAATCATCCCAGTTTGGTACTTGTGGTTCTGGTGTACCAAATTCCATGATGTCTCTCATAGGTTTGTTGAAATCATCAGCGTATTTTGGATCTTCAGCTTCTTTGTGAAGAATTGGGAACCAACCATAAGCTGCAGTTATAATTTTTTGATTTTCTAATTTGCCCATGAATTTAATAAATTCAAAAGCTTCTTTTTTGTGTTCAGAAATTGAACTCATTGTGTAAGAGTCAGTTACAATTGTAACTCCCTTTTGTTTTCCTTCTGGTAACATTGCAACTTTGTAAGGAGTTTTATCCTTGCCTTTGTCCATTGTTTCTTTTTCCCAACCACCAGAAATGTACATTGCTAAGTCGTTGTTAACAAACATTTTTGATTGGTCATTTCTTGTTGTAGATACTGGATCTGGAACGTATGCTGCTAATTTTTTGAAGAATTCTAATGTTTCTACGTTTTCTTTTGAATTGATAACAAAGTTACCATTTTCGTCAACGATTTTACCACCGTTTTGGTAAATGAAGTTAAGAATTTCATCAGTACCACTAGTTAAATCTGTAGGAATTGCAAATCCTTTCATATTTCCCTTAGTGTTTTCTTTTGCTACGTTTAATAATTCTTCCCAGTTTTTTGGAGCTTCTTTGATCAAATCTGATCTGTAGAATAATCCTCTTGAAGATAATGCCATTGGAATACCAAATTGTTTTCCATTAACTTTACCTGTGTTCAATACATTTTCAATGTAGTCTGTTTTTTGTTCATCAGTCATCATTGAAGACATATCTTCCAAGATACCATTTTCAGAGAATTGTCTCAAAGATCTTGAACCTAAAAGCATAATATCAGGAGCTTTTTTTGCTTGGTATAATTGAACTACTTTTGAGTTTAATTCTTCCCAGCCAGCACTGATAACTTCAACTTTGATGTTTGGATTTTCTTTTTCAAATCTTCCAATAGCATCTGTGAATTGTTCTTTTAGATATCCTTGATCATATCCTGGAACTAACATGTGAATTGTTACTACTTCTTCTTTTTTGTTTTCGTCTTTTTTTGCATCTTTTGAATTATCAGCTGCTTTATTTCCACAAGCTGACAAGAAAAGTACGAATACTAAAAGAATTGCCAAAAATTTTTTCTTCATAATATAAAACCTCCAATTTATATATTATATTTCAATTTGATTTTACCACAACCAAATTTAAATCTCTATGAAAAAATTCATTTATAGGATATTTCTATAAATGAATTAGTATTTTAAAATTTTTTAATGCTATAATGTAAATAAAGGAGTTGGACATGGGAAATAATAAAATTGAATTAAAAAATGTTTACAAATCTTACGACGGTGAAAATTACAGCGTAAAAGATTTTAATCTTACAATGAATGACGGAGAATTTATAGTTTTCGTTGGACCTTCAGGTTGTGGCAAGACTACAACATTGAGAATGATTGCAGGACTTGAAGATATTACCAAAGGAGACCTTATAATTGACGGAAAGCGTATGAACGATGTTTCTCCACAAGACAGAGACTTGGCGATGGTTTTTCAAAATTATGCATTGTATCCTCACATGACAATTTATGAAAATATTGCATATCCTTTAAAACTTAGAAAAATCGATAAACAAGAAATCGATAAATCTGTAAAAGACGCGGCTGAAATTCTTGGCATCACTCACCTATTAGAAAAAAAACCTAGCATGCTTTCTGGTGGTGAAAAGCAAAGAGTTGCATTAGGTAGATGTATAGTTCGTCATCCACATGCTTTCTTGATGGATGAACCATTAAGTAACTTGGATTTCAAATTGAGATTGAAGATGAGAACTGAAATCTCGAATTTACAATCAAAATTACATAAAACATTTATTTATGTAACACACGACCAAGCAGAAGCATTGACAATGGGAGACAAGATTGTCGTAATGAAAAAGGGAGAAATCCTTCAAGTAGGAAATGGCGACGAAATCTACAACAATCCAAACTGCAAATTTGTTGCAGACTTCATTGGATCTGCACCAACTAATTTCGTAAAAGTTGATGGTGATTTGACTGTTGGCGATAACACTTACAAATTCGCTCACCCAAAACCATTTTACATGTCATTTAGACCAGAAAAGGCATCACCATATGAAAAAGACGGATTCAAATTTGATTTGACATTAACTGCAATAGAAAACTTGGGTTCTGAACAATATTTGTATGGTTCTCTTCTTGAAAATAGCATCGTAATAAAAGATTTCGAAAACAAAGATTATAAAGTTGGAGAATCTTACACATTCTACGTAGACAAAAATGATTTGTTGTTCTTTGATTTTGAAACAGAAAAAAGAGTCGAAAACAGTTTTGTGAAATAACAAGATAAAAAATTTGAGGGCGAAGGCCCTCTTTTTTTGATGATAATATTCAATGCTTTTTTAATAAAATATTCAACGCTCATGCTAAGAATATCATACGAAAAAAATTGACTTGATTTCAAATCGAAAAAATCCGGCTAAAATCGTACTGCGTAAGCGAAGCGTGCTTACGATTTTAGGATTTTAAGATTTAGAAATCAACAATTTTTGTAGTCTAGATGTTCGTGCATGAGCGTTAATACTTTATACTATAGTTTTTTAATTAAACGAATTTATCACATCAAACATAGGAATAGTGATGGATATTACGATAAATCCTACGATTACTGCCATGAAGATTATAAGCATTGGTTCTAATATGCTTATGAATGATTTGATTGCATATTCCACTTCTCCATCGTAAAATTCAGATAATTTCTCAAAAATATCTCCCAATTCCCCAGTATTTTCTGCAACTTTTAACATTGAATTGAACACTTGTGGCGTTATTTTTCTTTTATTGAAGGCTTCTTCAAGTGTAAATTCTCCAGATTCTATTTCTTTGAAAATATCGGAAAGTTCTTGTTTGTAGTATTTGTTTTTCATGGATTTTTGAATTATGATCAGTCCATCAAGAATTGTCATGGAGTTTTTGTGAGTTATGCTTAAACTTCTCGCAATTTCAGATGAGATTACGATTTGCCTTTGTTTTCCAAAAATCGGATTTGTCGTTTTGAATTTGTCCAGGTAATATCCAAATTTTGTTTTTCGATAAGCTATGATAAGTCCCGCAATTATTAGAACTAAAATAATTAAAATCAATAATCCTTTTTCGTTAATTGCATTCGATACTGAAATTAGAATTCTTGTAGACAGTGGTAGCACCATGTCAGAGCTTTCAAACAAATCCACGAATGTTGGAATGACGTTTTTGAGCATAAATATCAACATTACAATTCCTGTAACAGTCAAAATAATAGGATAAATCATTGCATTTTGAATTTTTTTGTTGATATCGTAGGTTCTCTCGTAGTATTTGCTCAAATCGTAGACCACTTTGTCAAGCCTTCCACTTTCTTCTCCGAGTTTCATCATTGATGTAAAAAACATATCGAAGTTTTTGTCATTTGCAAAACTTTCCGACACGCTCATTCCATTATTCAAATTCTCAGAAACTTTGTCCAAGCTTGGCTTCAGTTGTTTGAATTCTTTTTGTTCCTTGAGTAGATTGATTATTTCTATGATTGGAATCTTCGCGTTCAAAAGAATTGAAAATTGTCTCAAAAACAAAAACAGCTTTTTCTTGGAAGACTTGAAGTTTATTTCTTTTTTTAATACGCTGTCTTCTTTTAGCAAACTGTCAATCTTCATTGTACAACCTCATCGCTTCATCAAATGAAGTGTTACCAAGAGCTACTTGAATTAGTGCTTTTTTGAATAAACTGTCGATGTTATTTTCTTCTCCGTAGTTTTTCAATGATTTCAAATTCATATCTTTTTTTATTAAACTTCTCAAATCATCATCGATTTTTAATATTTGCATGACAGCCATTCTCCCATCGTAACCCAAACTGCATTCATCGCAATTTCCTGGCTCGTAAATTTCAGTTGGATTTAACCCGTTTGATCTAAAAATTTCCATTTGTTCAGAGGTTGGTGTGACTTTTTTCTTGCAATGAGGACACAATTTTCTGACCAATCTTTGTGCGATGACAACTTTGAGTGATGCTCTTATCATGTAATCTTCAATTCCCATATCCATTAGTCTAATTATCGATTGATAGCAGTCGTCGGTGTGAATTGTGGAGTAAACTTTATGGCCTGTGATTGACGCTCTGATTGCAAGCTTGGAAGTTTCCAAATCTCTGATTTCTCCGACCATTATTACGGAAGGGTCTTGTCTTAGTACAAACTTCAACGTATTGTCAAATCTCAAGCCAATTTTTTCGTTAATTTGAATTTGATTGATTCCAAAAATATTGTACTCAACTGGATTTTCAATTGTGATAATATTTTTATCGATTGTATTTTCTTGTTCTAACATTGTGTAAAGTGTTGTGGTTTTACCGCTACCTGTCGGCCCACAAATAAGCACCATACCATTTTCAAATTTCGTAAATCCTTCTATCATTTTTTGTTCATTTTCAGAAATTCCGAGATTTTGCATACCGATTTTAAAAGATTCTGGATTCAAAATTCTAATAACGCATTTTTGGCCGTGAATTGTATTGATAATGCTAATTCTAAGATCTATCTTGGAATTTTCGTAAGTATATGTAATTCTTCCGTCTTGTGGAAGCCTCTTTTCTGCAATATCAAGCTCACTCATTATTTTAATTCTAGTAATTATCTTTGAATGCATGCTCTTGTCAACAGTTTTGTATTCCACCAAACTTCCGTTGATTCGAAATCTAATCCTGACATTTTCTTCAAATGGTTCAATGTGAATATCGCTAGAATTTTTTCTGATTGCATCATCAATTATAGAATTTACAAATAAAATATTATCGTTGATTTCCATTGTTGTCTCCTTGTATATTACAATAAAAACAAATAAAATTTGGAAACAAATTGAAACTTCCTTTCTGCATGTTTCCAATAATCATTTTATAGATATCCTCTTTTAAATTATAGTATAATTATATCAAAATGGTAAGGAGAATCATATGAAAAACAAGAAAAATTTGACATTTGAAAATATATTTAACATAATACTGATTTGCTGTATGATTTTTATAATAGTATTATGGGGGAAGCATTTTCCTTTAATGAAATATAGAGGATATAAAAAATTATATAAATACATGGATATTCAAAAAATACCTAAAAAAGATATTAAAGATATTAAATCTTACAAGGATATAAAATTTGACGGATATTTTTATTATGTTTACTTAAAAGATTATCCTAATTATACTCTATGTTATGAGTATACCAGAGATGGGAAGTTTTTTCTTGCAGTAGAAAAAGAGATAAATGGAATTAATAATATGTTAGACGAAAAAGAATTGAAAAATTTCAAATACAAACCTCTTCCTGACAATTGGGAGAATATCAAAAAATAGAAAAAGTGGCACGATTATGCCACTTTTTTATATATTGTTTACACCAATAATCTGCCACCTTGTGTGTACAAATTATAATAATATCCACGTTTTTCCATTAATTGTTGGTGCGTTCCTCGTTCGATTATTCCTTCTTCTGTCAACACCAAAATCAAATCTGCGTTTTGAACAGTTGTAAGTCTGTGGGCAATTGTAAGTGAACTTCTTCCTTTCGCCAAGTTTTCCAACGATTCTTGAACGATAAACTCGCTCTTGTTATCAAGCGCTGAAGTCGCTTCGTCTAATATCAAAATAGGTGGATTTTTCAAGAAAACTCTCGCAATTGAAATTCTTTGTTTTTGACCACCAGATAGCATTACTCCACGTTCACCGACATAAGTGTCAAATCCATTTTCCAAGTTCATTATAAAATCGTACGCTCCGGCTGCTTTTGATGCATCGATTATTTCTTGTTCTGTCGCATCTGGTTTTCCGTACAAAATATTTTCTCTGACAGTTCCGCTGAACAAATACACATCTTGTTGAACCATTCCGATGTTTGAACGAAGTGATTGAAGTTTGATTTTGCGAACGTCAATTCCTTCCACCAAAATTTCTCCATCTTCCACATCGTAAAATCTAGGAATCAAATTGCACAACGTCGTTTTTCCTCCACCCGAAGGCCCAACCAATGCAACTTTCTGTCCTGGATTTATTGTGAACGAAATATTGTTCAACACATTTTCATTGTTGTTATTGTACTTGAAGCTTACATTTTTTATTTCGATTTTACCTTTGACATTTTCCAAATCAACAGCGTCTTCATCGTCGAAAATCTCGATATCTTGATCCATTATTTCTGTAAATCTTTCGATACCAGTCATTCCACGTTGAAATTGTTCTGTAAATTCTACAATTCTTCTCACAGTTGTAAGTAACGTTTGAACGTATAGGATAAATGCCACGATGTCACCGCTACTCATTTTCCCTTCTACAAGGAAAAGTCCTCCGAATAAAACCACTATAATGTACATTATTCCATCGAATGCTTTTGTTATCGTGTTAAATCCAGCCATTGATGAGTAAGTTTCTGATTTTATATCCAAGAATTTCTTGTTACCTTTTTGGAATTTTTCGATTTCTACATCTTCATTTGCGAATGATTTTACAACTTTAACTCCTAGCAAACTGTCCTCGATATCTGCATTCAACACTCCGATATGACGTTTTTGCTCTTTGAAGCCTTTTCTCATTCTTCTGTTGTATTTGGATGCAAACACAATCATAAGTGGAATTGATAAGAATAGAATCACTGTCAACAATGTGTTCAATCTAACTAAAATAGCAAATGAAACTATTATTTTGATAAGTCCAATGAAATATTCTTCTGGACAGTGATGTGAAAATTCCGTAATATCGAACAAATCCGATGTGATTCTCGCCATAATTTGTCCGACTTTTGTTTCGTTAAAATACGAATCGGAAAGTTTTTGCAAATGTTGGAATACATCGTATCTCATGTCTGTTTCAATCTTCGCACCCATTATGTGACCGGTTTTTGTCATGTAGAATCCTGCGAACAAATCAATTATCTTCATAATCAAAAGAAGACCAGCCATTCTGAAAATCATTTCTCGTGTCAAAGTGTATGTTCCAAGTCCTGCATTTGTGAGTCTTCTCAAAATCATTGGCAACACCATATCTGTAAGTGTTGTAAGCGCCGCGCAGAACAAATCAAACATCAGAATGAATTTGTATTTTTTAAAATAAGGCATAACCCTTTTTATCAGATTAAGATTTCTTTTCATTCTTCTTTCCTTTCTTTAAAATTAATCAATACAACAATTATAGCATATTATTTTTTTAAAAAACAAACCGCCACTGTGAAATTTGATTTCAAAATGGCGGTCAATTTATTTTGCGGATAATTTCTTCATTAATATTGTAATTGCGAAAAATCCTACCAATATTAAAATGTAAATAAAAATATTTAGAGTGAACAAATTTTGCTTTACAGGTCCCGAAAAAATCGAAAAATACGAAAACAAAACAATTCCAATCGCTGATATCGCAATCAAAATGTATCGAAATGTATTGTCGTGAAATCTCTTTTCTTTTCTGGAAATTATAATAGGTGTCGCAATTACAGCTGCAAACATCGTCAAATAAAGTATAACTGCTGACACTGAAATTTGTTTAAATTCCAATCCCAAGAAATTTCTTATTAGATTTGTAACAAGTCCCACCGAAGTTATCAACAAAAAGTAATACACAAGCTCCACTAATTTATTCACTATATTCACATTCGAAAAATCTTCGATGTAATTGTTGACCTTTCGAAGTTCTGATTTGTACAATTCTTCTGTAGGAATTGCGTTATTTTTTTGCAACTGCATCAAATCAATATCTAAAAGTTTTTCGCACTCACTAAACGTCTTAAAATACAGGTTTCTCGTCTTTAAATTTATCAATATTCTTTGTTTGATATCTGAAAAATCTTCATCCAATTTCATCAGTTTTCACCTCTCATATATAATACCATAAAAAAACTATAAATTATTCAATTGATATTCAAAAATTATTCACGAAAAATTATCCCAAATTGTTGGTAAGTTTTTGTGGATAATTGTGGATAATGTGGATAACTTTGTGGATATCTTGAAATAAGCCAATTATTTTCCACAAAATATCTTAAATTTTTGTGGAAAATAATTGTATAACTTATGTGAAATGTATGTTCGATAAATTTATTTAACACTAAGTTAATAAATATAATCGAACTTTCAAAATACTTACATTAAAATTCAATCTATTTACAATCTATTACTTTTCCTAAAGTATATCGTAGTAGCTGGTTATGCTATAATTATCTTAATATATAAATGAAGGAGAGTTATATGAAATATTTTGATTACGATTCATTCAAAGACTTTACATTTATTTCAAAGTTAAACGCTTTAAAAAATTCAGACAATATTTTCTGTGTTACAACCACAGCTAATATAGAAGACAACAAATACGATTCAAATTTACACAAAATAGGAAACAATAAAAACTTCACGAGTTCCAACAAAGACTCTTCATTTTTTGAATTGAATGATGGAGATTTATTGATAAATAGAAATTTAGATAATGAAAAAGACTCTGATAAATCATCTTTCTACAGACTTCCTATCAATGGTGGAGAAGCTGTAAAGGAATTCGAGATTGATTTAAAAAACGCTGAAATTCTTTTTGAATTAGAAGATTCGTTCATTGTAAAATACGAATTCGACAGACATAATGAGATGAATAAAATCACTGAAGAAGAAAAAAACGAAGATGTCGAAGTGTTGACAGAACTTCCCTATTTTGAAAATGCTGTTGGTTTTACTGACAAGAAAAGGACTAGACTTGCAAGATATTTCCCAAGCATCGACAAGATGGATATATTAACAGACGAATTTTCAAACATCTCATCTGTAGACATTTCCGATGACAAATCAAAACTTGTTTTCGCGAGAAATTCATACGAAAATGTAATGAAAATCGAAGATGAATTAGTGGAATACGATTTGAAATCTGGCGATGAATCTGTAATTTTGCAAGGTTTCATGATAATGTCTGTGAAATATTTCAACGGCGATATCGTAATTCTCGCAACAGATGGAAAAGAGCACGGGCTCAACCAAGACTGTGAAATCTACAAAGTTGTGGACAGCAAAGCGATTAAACTAAACGAAGAACACTACTGTTTGTACAATTCCATAGGTTGTGATTTGAAATATTCTTCTGGTAGTCAAATCGAAAAAACTGACGACTACATGTATTTTGTGATCTTGGAAGGATATGGAAGTGCGATTTTGAGAATGGATAAGAATTACAAATTTGATAAAATTTTCTCCACGAACAATTCTATCAATATGATATCTGTGAAAAACGATGAGGTTTACTACGTTTTGATATCTGAAAATCACGGCCAAGAAGTTTACAAATTAAATGGAGAACGATTAACATATTTTAATAGTGACAACTATCATATCAGCAAAAAGGATAAGTTTACTTTTGAAAATGACGGCCATTCATTCACAGGCTGGGTAATTTATCCAAAAGATTACGATGAAAATAAAAAATATCCGGGCGTTTTGTCCGTTCATGGCGGTCCAAAAACTGTTTTCGGCGAAGTTTTATTTCACGAAATGGAATTGTTGTCTGCTAAGGGATATTTCGTTTTCTACACAAATCCTCGCGGAAGTGACGGATACGGAAATGAATTTATGGACATAAGAGGAAAATATGGAGATATAGATTATTCAGATTTGATGAAATTCACCGATATCGTTATGGACAAATATCCTATCGATAAATTGGGCTACACTGGTGGATCTTACGGTGGTTTCATGGCAAATTGGATGATGACCCACACTGACAGGTTCGATTGTTTTGTAAGTCAACGTTCAATTTCAAATTGGATTTCTTTCAGTTTGATTTCAGATATTGGATATTATTTTGGAACAGATCAAAACCACACTGAAACGGTACTTAATGATTACGATAAATTGTGGGACAAATCTCCACTAAAATACGCAAAGAACGCTCACACTCCAACTCTTTTCATTCATTCAACAAAAGATTACAGATGTCCTTTATCTGAAGGAATGCAAATGTTCCAAGCTTTGAAACTTAACAATACACAAACAAGGTTTGTGATGTTTTATGGAGAAAACCACGAGCTTTCACGTTCGGGAAAACCGAAAAACAGAATCAGAAGATTAAAAGAAATCTGCGATTGGTTTGATATATATTTGAGGTAGATGATGAAAAAAAATAAAAAAGAAAAAAAGAATTTGTTCTTCAAAAAATTATTACAATCTATAAAAGATGACCAAATCCCATTATTAAGTGCACAAACAACTTACCATTTTATAATGAGCTTGGTGCCATTTCTAATTGTTTTATTGAATATCGTGCTGATGGTTGCTGCTAGCAAAATAGATTTGATTTTCAAATCTATGGAAGTTCTTCCCGATGAAACGAGAAATATCTTGATGACATTGGTCAACACAATTATAAACAATAGATCATCATCTGTGCTTTCAATCTCGTTGTTGGTGGCGTTGTGGTCAAGCTCCAAAGCTTTGAAATCACTCATCACAGCCATGAACAAAGCATTTGATGTAAGAAGCGAAAACGGATTTTTGAAAACACAATTAAAAAGCATTTTGTTCACAGTGGTACTGCTCTTATTGTTGATGGTAACATTGGTATTTATCGCATTTGGTGGATTGATTTTGAATTTGATTGAGCAATACATGAAAATACGAATACCATATTTCGCACAAATTTTCAGATATCTGATTCCAATTGTATCCATGATTTTTGGATTCACGTTGCTATACAAATTCGCGCCGGATTTCGATTCAACAAGAAGCATCAAATGGAAATCCGCGATGCTCGGAGGTACAATTGCAACCATCGGATGGCTGTTGATTACACTGTTGTACTCGTTCTACGTCTCCAACATCTCCAACATGTCATTGACATACGGACCATTGGTCGGCGTATTCGCACTTTTTGTGTGGATTAACCTATCATCACAAATAATTTTGATTTCAGCAGAAATCACCGCCAACTACGACCAAGTAAAAAAAGGCGTTATCTATTCAACTTAGAATTAATGAAATAAGTAGATTATAAGCTTTGATAATAATGCATTGAAACAAACCAAAAACATCGTAAACAAGCGAATCATTCGAAAAAAATTGTTCTAAATTCAAGCGAAATGAAACGTTAAAAAATTGCACTGTCTGAGCGTTAGCGAGTTTGCAATTTTAGTTTCATGAGCGATGAATTTATCAATTTTTGTAGACAGATGAGTGGTTTACGAGTTTTTGTGTTTTATTGGCTTGAAACTACCTATACATATTTTCGTAGTCTAGATATTCGTGCAAGCTGATTTTCTACTTTCCTGTATCTTGAAACTACCTCTTGCAATTCCATATTCTGTGAAATTTGCCAATAATAATTTTTTTAGTTCAATATAAACGCCAAATACAGCCTAATAAAATCTTCTACATTTCTAGGATCAAGTCCTGTGATGTCTCTGAGTTTATTCAATCTGTATTGAACAGTGTTTTTGTGCACAAACAAATCCTCTGCGCATTTTGTTATGCTTTGATTATTTGTCGCATAAATTTTTATCAAATCTTTGTAAATATTGTAATCTTCGTCGGAAATATCTTTCAACACGACTTCTTTGAATTTTTTTATTCTGTCCTTTTTGATACTTCCAAGTAAAATTCCCATATCCAACGTAGAATAATCCACAACACAGTCTTTTCTTTGCAAATTATCCAACCAATCCAATGCAACCAAGCAGTTATCGTAATTTTTCTTAAATTCGTTGATTATTTTGAATGAACCACTAATACCAAAATAAACTCTACTGTCTATAACGTCGTGAATTTGGTTTCTAATTTTTTCCAGTTTTTTCTTGATGATAATCTTGTCTACGTTGTTTGCTAGGATTACAATTTCTCCATAAAATACGCTATATACGAAATTATTGGACAAATTATTCTCCAAAATTTTGTAAATTTGATCGGAATCTTTCAATAAAAATCTGTTGTCAGAATTTCTTCCGACGATTACGAATTTTTCATCTTCTGTTTCCAAATATCTGTACAATCCGTAATCGTCCAACTCATTTATCAAGCTCTCAAATAAATACTTGTTCATATCTTTTTTCTTGAGTCTGTTTTTCTCAACAAGTTGTTCTTTGACGAGTATTTCGGTCATTTTCTTAATGATGTTTCCGTATTTCATAACCTCGTCTTTATTTCCAGTAATTCCTATTACTGCTATAATTTCTCCGTCAATTGTAACAGGAATGTTAATCCCCTTCTTTGCTCCTACGTATTCTCTCTCATTATCCACAAAAATAGTTTTGTTTTGTACAACGCACTCCTTGGCAGCTTCATGATAAGTGCCGATTCTTTTTGAATTTGTGGAATAAATAATATATCCTTCTTGGTCGAAAAAGTTCAAATCGTAATCAATTACATCTTTTAATTTTTCGACTATCATTTTTGCTGTGTGATCAGAAATCCTCATTTGTTCTCCATAATAATTAATTTATTTACTCATTAGGTATTATTATTACATAAAACATACATTTGTGCAATCGTTTGTTATAAAATTTAGTTAGGAGGTTATTATGAATATATTAGTATTGATAGACTCTTTTAAAGGCAGTTTGAGTTCTTTGGAAGCAGGAGAAATCATCAAAAAAGCTTGTGAACAAGATCCTTCAAACAAAGTTACTGTCAGACCTGTTGCTGATGGTGGCGAAGGAACTATTGATTCATTAAAGGATATTAAAAACGCAAAAATAATCGAAGTTGATGTACATAATCCTTTGATGGAACATCACACAGCAAGATATTTAATCGTAGATGATAAGCTTGCAATCATGGAAATGAGTGAATCCAGTGGACTTACGCTTATAAAAGACAATTTGGATCCAATGAATGCTACGACATTTGGAGTTGGCGATATGATAAAGGATGCTTTGGATAAAAATATTAGAGAATTTATCATTGGAATCGGCGGTTCTGCAACTACAGATGGCGGCATGGGAATGCTTCGAAGTTTGGGTGTGAGATTTTTTGACGAGGATGGAATCGAAATTTCTAATGGTCCAATCGGAATTATCGATTTGGAAAAAATTGATATGGGACATTTCGACAAGAGATTAAAAGAATGTACATTCCAAATAGCTTGCGATGTCGACAATCCATTGTGCGGAGAACGTGGATCTGCGAGAGTATTTGCACCACAAAAAGGAGCAACCCCCGAACAAGTCGAAGAGTTGGATAAACTTTTGGGCAAGTATCACCAAGTAACTAAAAAAGTTATCTCTGATGCAAATGATACCATCGAGGGAGCAGGTGCTGCTGGTGGTTTGGGTTACGCTTTTAAAAATTATTTGAATGCAGAATTAAAACCAGGAATCGAAATTATAATGGAAATGCTCGGCGCTGATGAGTTAATCAAAAATTCTGATTTGATTATCACTGGCGAAGGTAAAATGGATTTTCAAACTTCTATGGGCAAAACTCCCGTTGGAATTGCAAATGCAGCAAAGAAATACAACAAAAAAGTCATAGCTTTTTGTGGAGTTTGTGACAATGACGCAGTTTCTGTTAACGATAGAGGAATAGATGCATTCTTCCCTATTTTGAATGGATGCATGAGCACTGACGAAGCTATGGATAAAAAAGTTTCAGAAGAAAATTTGTACAGAAGTGTTGACCAAGTAATGAAATTAATAAATTTATGGAGGTAGTATGAACAACGTAACATTCTCAACGATTGGAGCATTGATTGGCTTAGCGCTTTCAATTTTTCTAATCATCAAAAACTTCCACGCAACTTACGCACTTATCATAGGCGCTTTGGTTGGTGGACTTATCGGTGGAGGCGGACTTGTTGGAACAGTGTCTGCCATGGTAAAAGGTTCTGAATCAATGATGAGTTCAGTTCTAAGAATTATGACAAGTGGTATTTTGGCAGGTTGTTTGGTTAAAACGGGTGCCGCAGAAAAAATCGCCAACACGATTATCAAAAAATTAGGCGAACAAAAAGCTTTAATTGCTATCGCAATTTCTACGATGATTATCTGTGCTGTCGGAGTTTTCATCGATATTTCAGTTATCACTTGTGCGCCAATCGCCCTTGCTGTTGGTAAGAAATCAAATCTTTCCAAATCAAGCATTTTATTGGCTATGATTGGCGGTGGAAAAGCGGGCAACGTAATCAGCCCTAACCCAAACACTATTGCAACTGCTGAAGGATTTAAACTAAATCTTACATCATTGATGTATGTGAATATCATTCCTGCAATCTGCGCATTAATCGTAACAATTATTATTGCAATGGCTTTGGCAAAAAGAAAAACTGATGTAATTGATTCAAGTGATTTGGAATCTTCTGAAAGAACAAACTTACCAAGTTTCTTCGCATCAATTATAGGACCAATTACTGTTATTGTTTTATTGGCACTTAGACCAATAGCGAAAATCACAATCGATCCATTGATTGCACTTCCATTGGGAGGATTCGTGTGCTTATTAGCTACAAAAGAAACTAAGAATACAAAAGAATATGTAAACTACGGTTTCTCAAAAATAATCGGCGTTTGTGCACTATTAATTGGTACAGGAACAATTGCAGGAATTATCAAAAATTCTACACTACAAACTGATATGATTAATTTGATTACTGCATTTAATCTTCCTGCATTTATACTTGCTCCAGTAGCAGGTATCTTATTGGGTGGTGCAACTGCAAGTACAACTGCAGGAAGTACAATAGCTTCCCAAACATTTGCCAAATCATTGATCGATGCAAATGTAACTGCACTAAATGCAGGTGCTATGGTTCATGCAGGTGCTACAGTTATCGACTCACTTCCTCACGGATCATTCTTCCACGCAACTGGTGGATCTGTAAAAATGTCTATCGCTGACAGATTGAAAATCATTCCTTACGAAGCAGCCGTAGGTTTGACTACTACAATCGCATCAGTATTAGTATATTTAATTACAAAATAATTTTTCTCAAAAGCAAAGGCTATGAGTACACAACTCATAGCCTTATTTTATTTGTTGATATTATCGTTACCTTTTGGTTTTGCCAAGACAGAAATCACTATAAATACTACGCTAAATCCTAACATTATTAAAATATTCGGCAATATTTTTGAGATTTCTGGATTTTCAACCAAAATTTCGTTGTTTCTAATGTAGTAAAATCCTGGGAAAATTCTACCTATTGTAAGAGCAGTTTTCCCTAGTAATTCTTGTGGAACGAACGCCCCACACAAAAACGACGATCCAAGTGAAACGATGTTCATTACTCCTTGAACTGTGTTTGAATTTTTGATTACATTTGATATCATCACAGCCATCGACACCACAGATATCGTGAATACAAACGAATTAAACATCATCAGATTGACGTGTGTTTTCGTAAAATCGTATTTGTACAAAACGCAGAATAATATCATGTAAATTAACCAGAACACAAGTCCTGTGACTATGTGACCCAGCATCAACTCCATATTAATTCTAGTTCTTGGACATGGTGATACGTTGTTTCTCATGAGAATTGGTTGTTTTTTATAGACCAATGCAATATTTGAAACGACCAATATTACTTGTGCAAGTAGTAGGTAATTTAAAAAGTTGAAGTAATATTTTGATTTGTCTTTTTTAGGATTTACACTTCCCTCTTTGATGCTTACATCGATTTTTTTATCCAAATCCTCATTCGCATTTTTAATCGCTTCATCTTCTGTAAATCCACTTTTTTCGTAGGAACTTACTTGGCTCAGATATATGTTTATTTTTTCTTTTATATCTAACCCATACGCATTATTTGGTGCAACTTTGTACAAAACTTCCCTTGTTTTATCGAAATCTTCAGGAATTATTACTGCTGCGTTGATTATTTCGTAGAAAAGTTTGTCGTTTACGATTGTTTCATCCATAGTTTTTATCTTGGCGTTCTTGTCCAAATAATCGTACAGAGACTTGGAAAGTTTGGTGTTAGATTTATCTTGCACATAAATATTTACATCGACTGATTTGTAAGCTGTTTGATTTGTATTTTTCGTTGCAAAGCTCATCAATACGAAAAATATTATCGTGTACAAAAGTATAGGAGTTTTGTGTGCCCATGTGATTTTAAAATAATTTTTAAAGACTCTCATACTCTTTACCTCTCATGAAAAATAGTGATGCTACGACAAATACAGCAGTGATAATCACAAGATTCACAATATCTTTGTTGAATCTTGCCATCGAATCGTAATAATACAACGAATATACCGCATCTGTAACGACAGCTACAGGATTTATTTTATTGATAACGGGAAGTTTTTCTGCGATAAGCACCTTCATTTCTGGAACCATCATTCCCGCCAAGAAAGACATCAACATCGTCAACGCAATCCCCATTCCAATTTTAGTATCGAGAGATGATTTGTTGGAAACACCGATTAAAATACCAAACGCAACTCCACAAAGAGAAGAAATGCTTGCAAGTCCTATTATCGCCCCAATTCTATCTCCGAATTCAACTCCAAGTGCGTATTTCAAATATGCGATAAATAAAACTGTGATTGCAAAATTTATAATCCAACTGACTAGAACTGATGCAGAAAGCATAGTGCTTTTTTTAGTTGGAGAAACCGCGTTACGCTTTGCGTTTGTAGACAAGTTTGCTTCGTATTGGAAACTAACGAAAAGTCCCCACATGTATCCGTAAATTGTCGTCATCCCCAAAAGCGTGTAGAAGAACACATTCACAGGATTCATGTTTTTTCTTGAAATGTCTTTGATGTGATCGTCTACATTTAAAATTTTCCCGATATCTGCCGTCGGATTTTTCTGCATTATCTTAGTTATCATGGAAACTTTTTGAGAATAGGAATTCATGATAGTTTCTACGATTGTCTCAGAAATTCCGGAGTTTTTCGTGTAGATTTTATCCATCGAATCAATGTAGGCTTTTACATTATCGTTCGTATTCAAGATATCTTCGTTTTTTGATTCAACAACCTTAAAATATTTCTCTTTTTCCATCTCATTCATGAAGTTTTTGAAATTGTCGTCTTGCATCAAAGTTTCATTAACCGCTACATCAATCGTTTTGAATTTGCTATTTTCATTGATATTTCCAAATGCTAATTTGAAGAAAATCCCCAAAACAATTGGAAACAACAAAGCCCAAAAAAGCATCGCTCTTTGTCTCAAAAGCAGCTTAAAAGTATTTTTAAATGAATGTAAAAACATATCAATCCCTCAAATCTTTGCCGGTTAATTCTAAGAAAACATCATTAAGACTTGGCTTTTCGACATTCAAAGAACTGTAGTTAATGTTGTTTTCATCGAGAAGTTTGATCAACTTCATTAAATATCCATCTCCATGAGAAAAATTCAACTTAACATTGCCGTCCTTGTTTTCAAAACTCATCAAATGTGGAAGTGATTCGATTTGAACAATAACATCTTCACTTAATTCTTTCGCTGTGAAGCTTATCTTCTCGTTCATTTCTATCATATCTTTGAGTTGTTCAGATGTACCTTTTGCAATGACTTTGCCCTTGTCAATTATCACGATATTATCACACAAGAAATCAACTTCATCCATATAATGCGATGTATAAATTATCGTTGATCCATCTTCATTTAATTTTTTTATTCCTTCCAAAATATTATTTCTAGATTGTGGGTCGACCGCAACAGTAGGCTCGTCAAGAATAATTATCTCAGGTTTGTGCGCAATTCCACATGCTATGTTGAGTCTTCTTAGTAAACCTCCTGATAATTTTTTCGGTTTAAACTTCACAAAATCATTCAGACTTACCAAATCCAACGCCCTTTTCACAAGCTCTTTTCTTTCAGATTTGTCTTGTATGTACAATCCACAGAAATAATCGATATTTTCATAGACAGTCAACTCATCGTACACCGCTACATCTTGAAACACCACGCCAATTCTTTTTTTGATATCGTACGCATCAGCAGACATTTCTTTTCCGAAAATCTTAACACTTCCAGAATCTTTTTTCAAAAGCGACAATATGCAATTGATAGTCGTAGATTTTCCGCTACCATTTGGACCTAGTAGACCCAGAATTTCTCCCTTTTTAACATCCAAATCCAAATTATCAACTGCTGTGAGTTCCTTGTATTTTTTCACAAGACCTCTGACCTCTATCAGATTTTCCATAAAATCCTCCCATATTATATTTCTATTTATATTATATAATTTTTCAATCATTAAAGCATAAAAAATTTGTAAATAAATTGCAAAATTTTTCTTGAAATTTGAGTCCAAAAAATCAGCACAAAATTCGTGCTGATTAATCTAAGCAATTTTTCTTTTATCTTGAATATAAGCGATTAATCCGAAAATCGCTCCCGTTACAATCGCAGGCAGTAACCACTCAAATCCGACGGAACTAAATGGCAAAGTTTTGATTAGTTTTGCGAAACTTCCAAAAATCTTGAATTTGCTATTCAAAACTTCTACCAAACTCACTACAAAAGTCGCAAGCACCGCACCTTTGAAAGTCATATCGTATTTAATATATTTATCGAAAATTCCTAAAAATATTAGGACCATGATTATCGGATAAACCGTCGACAAAATCGGAACTGCTGCTTTAATAAGTCCTTCAACTCCTGCAAGTGAAATCAATCCCGAAACAAAAACTGTCGCCAAAACAATCGGTTTGTACCCCAATTTATTTTTTGTAATTCCGGATAAGAAATCTCCAGCAACTGCGCTAAGTCCAACGGATGTCGTCAAACACGCTAGTGACACAGCAATTCCTATTGCAAACTTACCAGCTGATCCTAAAATATGTTGCACTGTTCCAAGTAGAATATCTACTCTCGTATTTTGGACTGTGTAAATCTTGGAAGCTGTAGCTCCAACATATATCAATCCGCCGTAAATAATTGCCAACAACAAAAATGCCACAAGTCCAACCCACTTGACAAGCTTCACTCTTTCTTGTTCATTTAAGTATCCTTTTCTTTTCAAATCAGAAACCACAATTCCTGTCATGAGAGCTGCTCCAAGTGCATCCATAGTTTGGTATCCTTCTGCAAATCCTTTCAAGAATATTTGATTTTCAGTTGCTACATTCATCACCCCAATAGGATCTACGATGCATTTTACAATAATAACTAATAAAATAATTACCAATCCTGGAGTCAAATATTTACCGATTTTGTCGATAACTCCTGTTTCATTAAACACAAAAATCGCAGTTAAGATGAAAAATATTAGAGATGTTACCCACAAAGGAGTACCCGGAAAAACTTTAGATACAAAAACTTCGTGAGTTGTAGCTGCAGTCCTAGGGACAGCAAAAAGCGGTCCAATCGTTAAAATGGTAACGGTTCCAAGAATCTTAGAAAAATTATTCCCAACTCTTTTTCCGAGATCTTCTGCTGCTCCTCCAAGCTTAGCAGTGATGATAACACCAAGTATCGGTAGCACAGGATCTGTCAACAAAAACCCGAACATAGCTTTTTTGTATTCAGTCCCCGCAAGCACACCTAAATAAGGCGGGAAAATCAGATTTCCTGCACCGAAGAATATTGCAAATAGCGCAAATCCTACGATAATGATGTCCTTAAATTTTTTATTCAAAATATCCTCCTATGTATTTCTATGTATTTATAGAAAATGATTTCATAATTAAATTTTAATTCCAAAAAGTTTTATTGTCAAATTTATTCATTTCATTATCAAAATAAAGCGTAAAACTTTTAATAAGAACCATCAAAAATTTTCAAAAAAAAAATCATAGGCCACATCAATGACCTATGATAAATTTATTCTACAACTTTTCTTATGTTTTAAATTGTTCAGTTGTTGCAGTGTTGTTAGCTTCCTTTTTATCATCTGCCTTTTGTGAACATCCTGCTAGTCCTACGATTGCTAGACATAAAAATCAAGCCAGTAATTTTTTCTTAATTTCGTAAGAATTTTCCCTCCGTTATTTTTATTATTATAAAATACTTTTCATCATACATTAAAATGTAGTATCACCTTTTAATTCATGATTTTTTTCTTACCAGTGATATAATCTTCTAATTTGTATATCAGAAAAATATATATAACCGCGTTTCCAATCATATGGTTTATGTCGAATGGTATAGATGTCATGTATCTTGCAATGAAAACATTCATTCCCATAACAGTCATACATTCCATCAACGTAATTATGAGTCCATATAAAAACCCCGACACAGACACTGCGATTGTTTTAGTTATCAATGTTTTTTTCAATTTAAAAACATTAAAAATTGCATAGTTAAATACAGCCAAGATGAAAAAGTCTACCACTTGGAACAAAACCCATATTCCAAATCCAAGCACGAAACTTGTGGTTACCATCGTGACTGCATTTACAAATAGTGACTCTTTTAGGTTTTTTTCAATTGCAAGTATCAGTATGACATCCGACAAGATTTTTACATTTGGAATAATATTCAAATAAAGTCTTGTCAGGATGCATACTGCTGATAATATTGCAATTCTAGTTAAATCACTAGTTTTCATTATTTCATTTCTTGAAACTTGAATTCTATCTTGTCGTTTTCGTTAACTTTGTAATCGCCGATTCCAACTTCTGCCATTTTGCCGTTAACATAGTACATCCAGTATTGTTTTTTAGCTGGATCTTGTTTTATACCTTCTAATTCAGTCATCATGCCTTTTTCGAAAACAGCTTTGTGATTTTTTTCAAGGTAAGATTGCAAGTTTTCGTCTTTTTTGATTTCTGCATCTTCTTTTAAGATTTCTTTGTTGTTAACTTCATCCATAAGAACGATTGAAACCTTAGTAGCTTGACTGTCAGAAGCTTTTTCTTCTGATTTGTTTTCGTCTGTTTTTGCTTGTTCTTGTGTTTGTTCTGTTTTTTGCGGCTCTTGGGCCTTATCTTTGTCAGCGTTACAAGCTGTCAATGAGAACACAAGCATCATCAATACCAATAATTTTTTCTTCATACTCATCTCTCCTTTGGAAATTCCATCGCTTTCGCGAATATTTTATCGTAATCCTTTGTCATTGATAATTCTATATAATTCATATCTTCAGCAAGAGCAGACATTTCTTCTTTTATTTTATCGTTCATTAAACACATGTACGCCCCTATCAAAGATGAATTACCTACATAACTTATTTTGGATTCAATTTCGTAAGGCAGAATTCCCACACCTACGATTGAAGATGGCTTCAAATGGCTTCCAAATTGACCTGCAACAATGCATTCGTTCAAATCGGAAATATCCAATCCCTCTTCATCCAAAAGTTTTATAAAACCAGAAAGTATTGCGCCTTTTGCAAGCTGTACTTGTCTGATATCAGATTGTGTGATAACAAGTTCATCATTCAACATGAACTCTCTTTTATCGCCCACAATTCTAACCAAATCTTTTCTAAAATCATCTACAGAATTCGGATCGATAATCCTTCCTCTCTTGTTGACGATTTTATTTCTAACAATTTCGCTGATTACAGCAAGAATACCACTACCACAAATCCCTTTTGCAGGTTTGTCCCCGATAGTTTGCAATATGACATTTGATCCATCAATTACAACATCTTCAATGGCTCCTTGTTCTGCTCTCATTCCACATTTTATATTCATACCTTCAAGCGCAGGACCTGCTGCACAAGAACAACAATACAATTTGTCATTTGTCTTCAAAACTATTTCACCATTTGTACCGATATCTATAAACAAAGTGTTTTCTCTGTTTCTCATATCCGTAACATAAGCTCCTGCAACGATGTCTGCTCCTATATATGCAGAAACATTTGGCAAAGTGTACAATTTTGCATCCAAATTCAGTCCAATATCTTCACACATCAAACTCTTTGCTTCAGTGAACACTGGTTTGTACGGGAATTTCCCCAAACTTCTCGCATCCACTCCCAAAAGCATATGAACCATCGTAGTGTTCGCTGCGATATCAACTTCTTTGATGTCTTTCCTGTCGATTTTTGATTCGACAATCATCTTGTCAATCAATTTGTTCATTGAATTTACAATGCTATGTTGAAGAATTTTGATTGCATTTTCGTTTTCAAATTCAAACGTAATTCTAGTAAGCACATCCAATCCGTACTTTGTTTGGGCATTGAGTGCGGAGTTTTTCGCAATGATTTCACCAGTCTTCAAATCCACCAAATTCATGCACACAGTCGTTGTACCGATATCCAAACAAATTCCGTATCCATCTCGAAAATTTTTTTCAAACTCTGGTATGTCCCCTGAATCGAGCACATCAATGGAGCTATTTTCGCTCAAAGTTTCAACGATGACATCTCCACACATTGTAACTGCACAAGAAAGCCTGATGCCGTTTTCGATTTCTTCTTTTTTTAAAAGTCTTTTTTCGGTATCGGTGATTTCGTTGACATTTCCTTCTACGATTTTAATCTTGCATTTTCCACAAGTTAACTTACCATTGCATGAATTGTCGATGTAGACGTCATGTTCAAGCAAAGCATTCATCAAATTGTAGCTTTTGTCATCTTCTAATTCAATTGTTCTATTTAAATTATTAATTCTTATCTTCATAATCGTAATTCTTTGATGCTATTATTATTGATTTCAAATTTTCAAGCGGAGATCTCATCTTGGACAAATCACAGGAATTCGATCTACGAAAATATGATGTAAAGCTTGTTTTAATCATTCTTTTTCATTAATCTTATCTAATTATCTTTTCCAATTAATTTTTTAGCAGCCGCTACAGCTTCGACGGCATTTTCTGTGTATGAATCTGCGCCGATTTTATCTGCAAAAGCTTGTGAAATTGGTCCTCCACCAATCATTACTTTGAATCTATCTCTAAGTCCTTGTTCCTTCAACATTTCGATAACTTTTCCCATGTTTTCCATAGTAGTTGTCATCAAAGTTGACATACAAATCAAATCAGCATTGTTTTCTACTGCTGCATCGATGAAGTTTTGCAATTTAACATCACGACCCAAATCAATCATTTTGAATCCAGCAGTCTCCATCATTAATTTAACCAAATTTTTGCCGATATCGTGAGTATCACCTTCGACAACACCGATAACTGCAACTCCTAGAATATCTTCGTCGCTTATTTCAACGTATTTTTCTAAAACATTCAAGCCAGCATACATGGCATCACTGCAAAGCAATACATCTGTAATAAAATATTCTTCTTCATCGTAAAGTTTATTTGCTTCTGTCATGCCTCTAATAAGTCCGTCGAAGATACCTTTTTTAGGATCAAATCCCTTATCGATGTATTCTTGACACACATCTGCAATATCTTCATCTTCCATTTCTACTACCATTTCTGCCATTTTATCTAAATATTCTTGTTGTGTATCCATGTTAACTCCTAATTATGATTTCATTTATTTTCTTGAATTTCTTGTTTGACAAATTCATACATCTGTCTCCAAAAATCTTGTGTTCTCCTTCAAACAAGAAATCAACGTATCTTTGTTCTTCGTCTTTTTCAATTGGCCTGAACTCTGCCTTGTTCAAACTAATCAAAGCCATCGTGGATTTTGGACATAAATGAAAATTGAATGATTTGTCGATATTTTGAATATCTGCCAAAAATTTCATCAAAAACTCATCCACATACATCTGCATTTGTTTCGGGCCAATAATATCAGCGCCTGCCAAACTATCGGAAAAACTAATCAATTTTATTCCGCTATCGACAAGCTTTTCGATGTATTCCACCAAAACTTTTCTGATTTCATCGTAAAGCTCGACAATTCTGTCGTGTTTTTTTCTAAAAGATCTGAAAACAACCTCAGAACTTGCCAAATTGTCCAATATAATCAACGGACCGGAAACTTCTACGATAACTCTTTTTTTATCTTTCATTTTGTCAATCGCTTCGAACAAAGCTTTTACATGTTTTTGATTGTAATCAAAATCTATCACAATATCATCAACATTGTGGTATTTGTACTTGCTAACTTTTCCAAGTTCTGCAACCGCACCCAAAGCTTCTGATTCTAGTGTCGAAGACATTGGAATACTCGCATAATCCTCGTCCTTGAAATGTTCTACCAAGCAGTCCGCATCTTCAAATAATTTCGGATCAGTGATGGGCGTTGTTTCCATTATAATGCAATTATAAGTTCCAACTTTACTCATTATTCACCTCAATTATCACAAAATCCTCACTATCAGAAATCGAATCCGATATTTCCAACCCACTCAAAGTTTTGCTAACGAAAACTTTCTTGTCTGTGATTTCTACGTATCCTTTGGCTCGAACAATGCTTTTTGAATCTAAGAACTTTTCCAAATCTTCTTTTGAAGCAAATTTTAAATTTTTTGAACATTGGTCTTGAATTTGGAATCCTCGTGAGAATGATCATGGTGTTCGTGGTGATGTTTGCCGCAACATTTGTGTCCATGACAACAGCATTTGTGTTCTTTTTTATTCTCAAATTCAGATACAATATCATCTGGATTCATGTTTCTGAAATCTTCTGTGTGAATAATCGCAGTTTTGTTGAATTGTTCGATTGATTTCTTCACTTCTTCGATTTTTTCTTCTTCCAAATTTTCAATGTTCGTTATGTATATTATATCAGCATTTTCGATTTGATCATTGAAAAATTCTCCGAAATCCTCGTGAAAACAAATGTAGCTGTCACAATCGACAATTGTCACGCATTTTTGAATTTGTAAATTCTCTTCGTCTTTCAAAACCTCCAATATATCGGTTAATTTTGCAATCCCTGTCGGCTCAATTATTATGTACTCAAATTGGTCTTTGTCGATTTTGTGGATAATTTCTTTAAAATCGTTTTTAAGCCCACAGCAAATACATCCCGAATTTATTTCAATTATATCATCGTTTTTGATTAGCATTGAATCTATGCTAACATCTCCGAATTCATTTTCCAATACAAGAGTGTTTTTATTAAATCCCAAAATGTGATTGATAAATGTTGTCTTGCCCGAACCTAAAAATCCTGACACTATTATCGTCTTCATATTATCACCCATCTTTATTTTACCATATTTGATAGTTAGTATTGTTCAAATAATAACTACTTATTGGATATTTAAATAAATTAAGTTTTCATTTTGATAAAGTAAATACTTTGTTTTTATAAATTTTTATGATTATTTTTGTCTTATATTTCTTTTTGCCAATTAAGAAATCATTATCACAAAAATATTTTTGTGTGAAATTAAAAGTTTTTAATCTATAAATCAATTTTATTAAGTTTTTATTTAATTTTAATGAATAAAAACTACAACTTATAAAATATTTCAATAAATGACTGAATTTTTCTATGATAGAATTATAATGCAATTTATAGCAACAAATTCATTAAATTATTTTTAAAATTCAAAAAGGAGGATTTATATGTTCAAAGATGAGATGACTCCAAAGGAGAGAATGGAGGTCTTCTCAAAAGGTGAAGAAATGGACAGAATCCCAGTTGTTCCAGATATGGGCGTTACTATGAGCGACTTTCTGGGATATAAAACTTGGGATTATTATTCAAATTCTGATGTAATCGCCGATACGGAAGTAGCTTTGTTCAAAAGGTTCTACCACGATTCCATCAGTGTGTCCACTACTTTAAGAGGAATGGCAGAAGCCATGGGAACTGAAATTTGGTATCCGTAAGATAGTATTTCACAATTAAAAGATCCAGTTTTGAAAAAGGTCGAAGATATCGAAAAATTAAAAATCATCAATCCATTAAAAGATGGAAAGCTACCTGTGTTAATTGAAGCATTAGAAAAAATCAGAGATCAAGTCGGAGATGTTGCATCAATCGGTGCTGCAATGACTGGACCATTTTCTGTTGCCGCAAGTGTTTTAGGAACTGAAACTTTACTTCGTTGGATGGTTAAGAAAAAAGATGCCGTTCATAAAATTATGGATATCATCACTATTAACAACGGAGAATACATTAAGGAAGTTGGTAGTAGAGGATTTGGAATTGGCTTTGCCGATCCAGTTTCCAGTACTACTTTGATTCGTAAGAAACAATTCGAAGAATTTTCACTTCCATATTTGAAGAGAAATATTGCAGATGTTAAAAAATATTGCGATTCTTCTGCAGGTTTGCATATTTGTGGTGATTCTAAAGATTTGTGGCCACTATTAAAAGATTCTGGAATTGGTAACTTCTCATTGGATAACTGCGAAAGTTTATTGGAAGCTAAGGAAATTCTTGGTAACGACATTGTTATCACAGGAAATGTTCCTCCAGTAGATGTTATGTATTTGGGAAATACTGAAGATGTTAAAAAATCTGTAAAAGAATGTATTGACATTGGTTACGATTCTCCTTGCGGATATGTGTTATCTACAGGTTGTCAAATACCAAAAGGAACAAAATTAGAAAATATCGATGCGTTCATGGAATATGGACGTGAATTCGGAAACTATAAAAGATTAAAGGAGCTGAAAAATGAAACCAAATAAAAAAGCACTTCTTCCACTATTAGTGTTCGTGCTGTTCTATGTATTATCAGGTGTAGTACTTGCGATGCGTGGAATTGAAATGCCATTTTATCAAATTCCTTCACCTATTTCTATAATGATTGGTGTTGTGGTAGCATTCATTATTTTTGAAGGAACTGTTAACGAAAAAGCCGACGATTTTGTAAAAGGTTGTGGCGATGAAAACATAATTATAATGTGTATTATTTACTTATTAGCTGGAGCTTTTGCTCAAGTTACTAAAGCAAGTGGAGCGGTAGATTCTGTTGTAAACTTCAGTTTGTCGATTGTTCCGGTAAACTTCCTTGTACCGGGAATTTTCTTGATATCTACATTCTTATCCATTGCAACAGGTTCATCTGTAGGATCTGTAGTAGCGTTGGGCCCTATCGTTTACGGTGTAGCAGTAAAAATCGGAATCAATCCTGCACTTATGCTTGCAGCTTTGATTTGTGGAGCAATGGCAGGAGATAACTTGTCACTTATTTCCGATACAACAATAGCCGCTACAAGAACTCAAAACATTGGAATGAAACAAAAATTTGTAATGAACTCAAAATTCGGTTTCCCTGCCATTATAATTTCTACAATAATTTTCGCAATTATAGGAAGACCAGAAACTACAATTACAATGGTAAAAGAAAGTTACAACTTAGTTTATGTAATTCCTTATTTATTAGTTATCGTAACTGCTTTGATGGGAATGAACGTATTGTTGGTATTATTCTCTGGTACATTATTAGCCGGAATAATCGGAATGATTTACGGAAAATTCGACACAATCATGTTGTCCAAAACAATTTTCGAAGGCTTCACAGGAGTATTAGACATATTCCTATTATCAATGTTCACAGGTGGACTTGCTTACATGGTTAGAAAACACGGTGGTATTGATTGGATTATAATGAAAGTTAAAAATAAAGTTAAAGGAACAAAAAGTGCCGAAGCTGCAATCGCAACATTAGTTGGACTTACAAATGTTGCCGTAGCAAACAACACAGTATCAATCTTGATAACTGGTCAAGTTGCATCTGAACTTACAAAAGAGTACGACGTTAAACCATCACGTGTAGCATCAATATTGGATACTACAAGCTGTGTTATCCAAGGAATTATCCCTTACGGAGCACAAATTCTAATAGCTTCAGGACTTTCTGCAGGAAAAGTAGCACCGACAGATATCATTCCTTTTTTGGTGAACCAATACGTATTATTGGCAATGATGATTATAACAATTATCACAAGATTTGGAACAAATTCAGACCCTTCTACAGAAGTTGCAGACGTTTAATTACAAACAAAAACACCTCAAGCGAGGTGTTTTTTTTGATTGCAAATTATTTTTTCTTTCTCGTAAAATAAGCGCCTGTTGCACAAGAAACTATCGCAAGTGTTAGATTTGCAATCTCAACTTCCATTCCTGCTTTTGGCAATTGTGATTTTGAGTTTGATTTAGTAAATTCTGAATTATTTTTCGAGATATTCTTTGATTTGCCATTTTCTGATTCAACGATATTGATGACAACTTTTGTCTTGATAACGAAGTCTGGAGTAGTTGTTGAAGTTGGTTTTTCAGGAAGTTTTACTACTGAATTATCAGCGAATAAAGCAAATGTTTGTGTAGTTTTTCCTCTAAATTTCGTGACAACAATAAGTTCAATTCTATCGCCAGCCTTGTATCCAGTCGTATCAAAGCTCAACTCACCAGTTTTCTGATTTATTTTTACACCGGAAGGAGAATTATCTTCAAGTGAAAATTCAACATCCATCGGAACATCTATTACTTTACCAGATTTGTCGGTAAATATCGGTTTCAATAAAACTTTGTCTCCAATTTTTGCATTGGTTTTTTCAAAACGAATTTGAATTCCTTCTGCGTTCGGTTTTCCAATATTTTCAGTAGATTTTCCAGGTTTTGTTGATGATTTTTCTGAAGTTTTTGATGTTTGGTGATTATCTTCAGGTTGTGTTTCGATTTTTTCTTCTGATTTTTTGATATTTCCTTTGTCTACTGAATCTTCTACCAAATCTTTACCTGGCTTTTCTTCTTTTTCAGGTTTATTATCTTCTTCTTTTTCTGGCTTTTCTTCTTTTTCTGGTTTATTTTCCTTTTCTGGTTTGTTTTCCTTTTCTGGTTTGTTTTCCTTTTCTGGTTTGTTGTCTTCTTCGTTGTTTTCATCATTATCATTTGTTTCAGGATTAACTTCAGTCTTGTTTTCTTTTGTTTTATAAGAAATTTCGACTTCTTTTTCTGATCCATCTGCAAATTTTATAGTGACAACAGCTTTTCCTTCAGCTGAAGATTTTATTTCCAGTTTCGAATCTTGTGGAAGATTTGCAATCGCAGATTCAAGCTTTTCAGCCGACAATTCTCCCGCTTCTACTTCTATTGTCTTAACATCTGGTACAAATTTTTCTGCAAGTGATTTATTCACAACGACTTTTACATTAACAATTCTCGTAGCACCATTTTCGAATGTTACTTTGATTTTTCCGATGTAGTTTCCAGATTTGCTTGTGTTTATCGCATCTTTTTCTGTGATATCTTCTACTTTCGCTCCAGTTGGCAAGTTTTCGATGTTGTCTGTCAAATCATAAGTTTTTCCGTAATCCACAATTTCATCAGTTGTTTCAACTGTTGGTATTGGTGTGATGATTGCTGCTTGTTTTTGTACGATAATTGTAGATTGTACTTCATCAACAGATTCATCTGAATATTTCACGATTATTGTTGTGTCTATCTTTCCAGCAGTTTTTGTGTCTGGTTTTTCTTTGAATTCAAATGTTGTATTATCAGGCAAATCATCTGAGTTTGCAACCAAATCTTTTGCTTCAACATTTTCTCCTTCGAGAATTTTTATTTCTTTACCAGTTGGCTCGTTTGTTTCTGCTAGTGATTTATTTACAACGACTTTTACTGTCATGACTCTAGTTGCACCATTTTCGAATGTTACTTTGACTTTTCCGATGTAGTTTCCAGATTTGCTTGTATTTATCGCATCTTTTTCTGTTATGTCTGTAACTTTCGCTCCATTTGGCAAGTTTGTGATGTTGTCTGTCAAATTGTAAGTTTTCCCATAATCCACAATTTCATCAATTGCTTCTACTGTTGGTATTGGTGTAATTACCGCTGCTTGTTTTTGTACGATAATTTTTGATTGTACTTCGTCAACAGATCGGTCGGAATATTTTACGATTATCGTTGTGTCTATATTTCCAGAAGTTTTTGTGTCTGGTTTTTCTTTGAATTCAAATGTTGTATCAGTAGGCAAATCATCTGAATTTGCAACCAAATCTTTTGCTTCAACACTTTCTCCTTCAAGGATTTTTATTTCTTTAGCAATTGGTTCGTTGACAGATGCTTGTGTTTTTGTTGCGTTTGCGATTATTTCGACAGAATTTTCTATTTTTTCTCCTGGATTAACTGTCCAGTTTATAGGCGATTTGTAGTCGTTTTTATTTTTAGGATTTATTTCCACTTCTGGATAGTAATCTGCAGCCAAGCTCAACCCTTTTTTAATATCGTAGATTGTTTCTTGCTTTAATTGCACTCCTTCTCCTGCTTTCATTATAACTCTGACATATCCTTCAGGAGTTTGTGCGTCAGGATTTTCTTTTCGATTTATAATTTCAGCAAGTGAATTGATTTTTATAGTCGTGCTTACATTTTCAGTTGTATCATCCAAATAAGTTACTTTTACCTTCAAATCAATCGTCTTATCTGCATCAGATTCTTTCGTATTGTAAGTTATTTCGCCAGTTTTCTCATCGATGACAATTCCTTCTGCTGCACAATCTACAAGTTCATATTTTTTGGCAATAGGTTCATCTACAGCTTCTGATTTATTCAAATCATTAATAAATTTTGGTGCATTAATCACAGCCGTATTACCAGGATTTACAACAGCACCCTCATATACAGGGGTGAATTTGACATTATCTTTTGCTTTTTTCACAATAAATTTGGTACTTGCTGGTAGCGTTCTGCTATCTGGTGCAAATTCAATTCTAACCTCATTACCTGCTTTGATTTTGATTTTGTTTTTTACTTCAAATTTCCATCTACCCCAACTATCGGATCTAGTTTCTGTTATATATTCTCCATTTATATGAATCCAAACTTTTCCTTTTCCTTCTGCTGTTCCTTCGATATATTTTGCCGATTCATCAATTTCATCAATTTTATGAATTACAGGTATTTTAGTTGCCCTTGCGGTAAAAAATTTGTTTTTATAAATTACTACTTTTGATAAATCTACATCATCATAGTAGGATCTCTTTTGATCTTTGGTATTGTCGTACCAATGCGGATTTGCATAGCTATCTTTGAATTCTTCTTTTAGTGTTGGTAAAACCAAACCAGGATTTTTAGGTGGATGTTTTTCGAAAATAAAATCCGCTTTAAATTCTCTGAAAACAACGTAAGTTCTGTCAAAATAAGACTTACCATCTTCTCTTAATATATCATTTATCTTTTCTTCTTTTCGTAGAGTTACAAGCCCAAATCTAACGAATTTTTCTCTAGATCCTTTTGTAGGCATTTCTGGTGGAGCCGCATTGACGCATAAGTCTGTAACATCTTGACCATTTGTAACAAAAAGAGGAACGAAACAAACTTCATCCGGATCTTTAATTCCATTTAAAGAAGGCGGAATAATGTAATCCCAGTAATCTTCTCTTGTTGAAGGACCAACTTCCCCTCTATACCAATACCAGTATTGATGATCTTTGTCGATAGAATCAGTTTCTACTTTAATATCTTTATAAATTGTAGATTTTGCTTTTTTTCTTTCAACAAATACAGTAATTTCTTTATCTCCAATTGTAGCGTCTTCAAGCTTAATAGATCCATCATCTTTTGTTGCGAAATCTTTTCCAATTAATTTTTTTTGTTTTTCTTTCAGATAAACTTTTCCTATTTTTTCATCCTTGATTTTGAACGTCACTTTTTTATAATCTTTTTTCAAATTAAGCTTGTATCCATCTGAATCGTATGCAGGCTTTGAATTATCAGTTTTTCCGTAATAAACATAATCATTGGTCTTATACTTTGCGTAAAAATTCAATCCATCTTTCGTACTTTCTCCAATTACAGATTTATCTTCAAATTTAGATTTAAAATCAACTATATTATCCAAGCTAGAATTATCCGACCAACCTAAAAATGGGTGCTTTTCATCTCCACTATTAGTCGTCAGATTTTGATAAACACTTTTACCATCTTTATCAGTAAAATCCTTAACGTCTTTCCATGTGGCAGATTTAAGCACCCAATAAGTCCTTGTTTTTATTCCTTCTATTTCATTATTGTTTTCTAATTCATTATTATCCTTATCTAAAATTTTTCCATAATGCAAAGTTCCATCATTTTCCATAAAAGATGACGCATTAAAATTGAGGCTCAAATAATCAGAAACATCCTCAGGTTTTGTTGCTGTCACGATAGGTTTGTCATGTTTTTTTAAAGTTTCCTTATCATCAGCCTTCCACACAGCATACACTGTTTTGTTTGCAGTTATGTTTTTTAAAATATCTTCTTGTGCTTCAGTCGCATCAGGACTATTAGCCCAACCTACAAATATTTTTCCAGCAAGAGTTGGAGTTTCAGAAAATATCGCATTTTCTCCTGCTTTTACAGTCAACGTATTATTTTCTTTTTCGAATTTACCTCCATTAGCATCAAAAACAACCGTAAATTGTTCGTTATGTACAGGATTTTCTTCCATTTCTTTCACATTTTTAGTAGACATTAATTCTTTTTTATTAACTGATTCTACTTTTTTTGTGTCTATTTTTTCGTCAGAAATATCCGCAGAATTTTCTGGAGTTTTTTCTGGAGTTTTTTCTTTTGTAGAAATTTCTACTTTTTCTATAAATTCTACAAATTGAGCAGAAGAATTCGTATCAGTTTCTGCGAACGAAACGTTTCCTCCAATCAAAAAAGCATATCCTATCAAACAAGATACAACACCAATGCTAAGTTTTCTAAGAGCATACCTAGGTTTTTTGCTGGAACATTTGGCTCTTTTTTCAGCAATAACTTTACCAAAAATCTTGTTATTCATCGTTTTACATCCCCTTTTGAATATTTTTTGATAGCATAATTTAAACGATAAGTAGCGTTTAGTTAATTTGATATATTTATATTGTTTATAACATGCACTACTATTTATATAGTAGCATATTTACCTTCAAATTCAATAGATTTTATTAAATTTTTGCATGAAAAAAGAACTATCGTAAATTTTACAATAGTTCTTCTGATTTTATTCGTCTTCGTGTAAAGCGTCGATTGTATCGTCAGTCAATCCCTTCAACTTTTCGACGTAGTTTGCATCGTGATTTTTCTTAGGAATCAATACTATTCTGTCATTTTCCAGTTCCAATTCAAATACATCCTTTTCTCTTAGGTCGTATTTACGCATCAAAATATCTGGTATTGTTATTTTGTTTCCTTTTTCTATTTCAAAATTCATATTTTCCTGCCTTCTTGTAATCTTATGTTTACTTTATTTTAGCATTATTTTCTGAATTTGAAAAGTTTCTCCTATTTGGTTGTTTTATTTTTGAATATGCTACGAAAACTATCATTCCTATAACTGCATTTACTACAATTGCTCCTCCCGGTTTGATGTCAAATTGATATGACTGAACTATTCCCAACATCATATACAAAACTCCTAAAATTATTGTGATGATGTAAGTTTTCTTGTAGCTTTTTGCGATAATAAGAGCTGTTGCTACTGGAAGCACGATCAAAGATGTCACCATCAACGCACCAACTATTTTCACTGCAAGTGCAATAGTAATCGCAGATAACAAAGTAAATATTGCATTAATTCGATTCACTTTTACACCTGCAAGACGAGCGATGTTTTTGTCGATTGAAATCGCCAATAATCCTGCGTATTGCGATATGGATACCGCTAAGATTAATACGAAAATCACCGAAATATTAATCACATCCATATTTGTCACAGAAGATATACTTCCGAAAAGATAAGATTCAAATGAATTTCCGCCTGGAGCAAAATCAGATAATATTGCTGCAATTCCAAGTCCTGTACTCATTATAACAGCCGTTGCCATATCTCCGTATTGTGGGAATTTTTTTCTGATTAATTCTATTAAAAATGCCGCTACAACACAAACTATTGCAGAGCCTAATAATGGATCAAATCCCAAAATAAGTCCAAGCCCAACTCCACTAAGAGCTGTGTGAGAAAGCGCATCTCCTATCATCGATGTTTTACGATTAACCATGATAATTCCAATCATCGGAATCATTATTGCAAGCATCAATCCAGCTATCAATGCTTTTCTCATAAACGCAAATTCTAGCATTTTACAAGCCTCCCTTCAATCATTTCGTATTGAGTTCTTTCAATATCCAAAGCCTCTATTTCTTTTATTTCGTGAGTTACCATTATTACTGTTATGTTGTAATCCTTATTTAATTTCGCAATTGTTTTTATAAATTTTTCTTTGTTTTCCTTGTCAACACCTGCTGTAGGCTCATCGAGTATCAAAAGTTTCGGCTCGTTAATCATCGCCCTACAAATCATTGCTCTTTGTTGAAGACCTCCTGACAATTCATTTACAGGACGATTAATATATTCTTTCATTCCCATTTCTTCCATAATCTTTCTAGCTTTGTCGTAATGTTTTTTTCTTGCAATTTTGATGAACCCAAAATCTTCATATAAATTCAATGTCACAAGCTCCAAACAAGTAATTGGAAACGCAATTTTATTTACAATATTTATTTGCGGAACATACCCTATATCTCGGTAGCTCTTGTAATCTTTAATATTTTTATCCAAGACTTTGATTTCACCGTCATCAGCTTTCAATTCTCCCAACATTAATTTTAATAAAGTTGATTTACCGCTTCCATTTCCTCCCAAGATTAGAGCCATCTCTCCTTGACTTATCTCTAAATTCAAATCTTTAAGCACCAAATCTTCATTATAACCAAAGTTTAAATTATTTATAGTTACTGCATTCATTTATACACCTGCCTTTTTCATAGATTCATATAAGTTTTTCAAATTCATCTCAATTAACTCGATATATCCTTGATTATTGTCTTGTTGTTCTTTCGTTATAAATTCCATAGAAGCCAAAGGCTTTATATCTCCTCCCAATTCTTCTGCTAAAGTCTTGGCTTCTTTTGGTGGTTTACCGTATTCATAAAAAACCGTAGTAATGTTTTTTGTTTTCGCAAAATCCACAGCCTTTTTTATTGTTTTAAGACTTGGACTTTCCATGCTAGTAAGACCCTCTAATGGATACTGAGTAAGTCCAAAATCCCTCGCTATATATGCATAAGCGTAATGTGTTACCAAAAAGCTTTTGTTGTCTAATTTACTAAATTTTTCTTTGTATTCTGCATCAATATCTGTCAATTTATCAACGTATTTCAATTTGTTTTTGTGATAAATTTTCTTATTGTCTGGATACTTTTGTATCAATTTATCTTGAATACTATTCAAATATTTCTTTGCATTTACAACAGATAACCATGAATGTGGATCGTAAGTTATCTTGTCAAACCCTGATGAAGATCCTTCCATTACAGGCTTTAATTTGCCCTCTTCTTCAAGCAATTTACCGTTAGTATCTTGTAAATAATACGGAAGCAAATCTTCGCTTATTCTGTCCGATACGAAAATCCATTTGCCATCATCTTTTATGTTGTAAAATATTTCTCCCGATTCGTGACCCATTTCAAGGCCATATACTTTTCCTTCTTCTACATCAAAAGTATTTTTTTGGTGAACAATCTCACCTTTTTGATTCATAATTTCCTTTGCTTTTTTGACTAATTCTTTCTTGTCTTCTCCATTGTCCTTGAAGAACGCAACTCTCATAATATCTTCATGAGTGTGCCCAAAATCTATTTTGCGTTTTCCTTTTGTTAAATCCAATCTTGCCATATATTGAAAATCGCCCCTCGCAGCAGCTCCTTTGTATGTGATTAACTCTACAGAATCCGACAACTTCAAAATATCCAAATTAGGCAAATTCTCGTGTACCTTGTCTACCCAATGTTCCATATTCGCTCCGTTTACTACCAGCAAATCTGCCTCGGCAAGTTTTTTCATATCCTTGGCAGATGGCTCCCACAAATGAGGCTCCTTATCCACCGGCATGAAAGTTCTCACCTCTACAGTATCTCCTGCAATCATCTTCACCAATTCATGCACTGGAAAAAAAGATGTGTAGATAACAGGCTTTCCTGAAGATTTCTTCATATGATTGGAACATCCTGCAAACAAAATCATGCACAAGACTAATAGAAAACTCAACAGTCTTTTTTTCATTTAATTCTCCTTTTCAAAATAAAAGGACAGGTTGTCCCTGTCCTTTGTCAATTTCATATTCAAACCTTATTCTTCGATTTCTCCGATAATTTGTTTATCAGTTGTGTTTGGTTTTACGAAAGTTGGGAACCATCCTTCTTTTGCAAATAATTCATCCTTGTCATTGCCATATCTCATGTGGAAATGTGTCAATTCTTCTTCGCCGTGAATTGGCATCATTAATAAAACTTTATATTTCGCATTAGAATCCACAGCTTCGAAAACATCCCATTCTAGCATATGTGATCCGTGTTTAACAGCCTTTTTTTCTACAAATTTGTACTCAGTTTCAGCTATTTTGTCTCCATTTTCTGAAGGAATTTTGCTTGTGAAAGTAATTTTATTTCCTTCGATTTTCAATCCATTGAATTCACATTTTCTTTTTTCAAGATAATCTGCTTTTGCTTTTTTCTCATCAATATTTTCTTTTTTTGCTAAAGTTTTGAATGCACCTTGAACTTCTGGCTTTTCCAAATAGCTTCCCATGTTGTTCCATTCTCCAGCCCAATCAGACAAGCTTACTTCTTCTTTTTTGTCCTCAGTTTTTTCAGTAGCGTTGTTGTCTTCTTTTTTGTCTTCTTGTTTTTGTTCAGCTTGTTTTGTGTTTTCTTTCGGTGCATCTTTTTGTGCTCCACAACCATTCAGCAATAACGCCGCTGACATCACTCCAACTATAGCCATCAATTTTAATTTATTCATATCAATACTCCTTATTTATATTTGTTAGTAGAACAATACATACAGTTATTAATATCCCAAAATAAATTTGAATGCATTCTAATTTTATTAATTAATTAACTTATTACAACAAAATCTTATTTTTAGTCTAATCATTCTATTCAATTTTAAATATGTAATAAGTTTTTTGAGAATTAAAAACTTATTTAATTGCAAATTACGTCTAATCTGCAAAACATTTTTTAAAAATTTATCCTACTAACTTTATTCGAATAAATCATACCATTATTTTTTTGTTCTGTCAATAATGATAATCATTTGAATTTAAAATTTTTTAAAATTAAAAAATCGGACTTGAATTATCAAATCCGATCTGTGATGTTCTATTTATCTTGTTTATTCATTGTGCAACAGTCCAATCTTTCTTCTCCGAAAGTATTTTTATTTTCTTTGCCCAATTTTTTTAAAAATTCTTCAAAATTTTTCTTTATTTTATTAAAAATTTTCATTTGATCACTACCTTTTTAGTTTCAATATCAACTTGTTTACACTTTTATTCTACATCTAATTATTTTTCTTTTCAAATTTCAGAAAAAATTTGACGTTATTAGAAGTTTAAATTATAATATTAGTAGTTACAGTTCATATTTTGTATTTGAACTTCTAATTTTATTTATGGAGGAAATCAAATGAGCTTTGGTTCAAAATTAAAACAACTTAGAGAAGACAGAGGTCTCACTCAGACAGAACTTGCGGACAAGCTTGGCGTGACTTTGAAGACTATAAGCAACTACGAAACAAAAGGCACTCGCCCACGTACGCAAGATATGTACAAGAAAATCGCCGAGTTTTTCAATGTTGACATCAATTTTTTGTTGACTGTTGAGGATAATTTCGTGCTAGATTCTGCTAAAAAATTCGGATATTCTGGTAAGAAAGATGCGGAGAATTTGGTGGATAATTTGTCAGGGCTTTTCGCTGGAGGTTCTCTTCCTGAAGAAGACAAGGACAAACTTTTCAACGCAATTGCTGAAGCCTATTACGAAGCCAAGTTGGAGAATAAAAAATACGGAAAAAACAAGAATAAAAGGTAGTTTATGTACAATAGATGGATATATGATAAGGTAAATAATTTGGTTGAAAAATACCACACCAGAAATCCCGAGGAGCTTTTGGATTTGTTGGGGATTAGGCTTCATTATATCGATAGTCCGTCCAAACTTTTGGGAGTGTATCAGGTAATCCTTCGAAACAGGGTTATTTTGATTGCGAACAACATCGGAAGTTTGAAAAAAATCGTATTGGCTCACGAGATTGGCCACGACCAACTCCACAGGCAATACTGTATCGATGGTCACGCTTTTCACGAGAACAAGGTCTTCAATCCCACTGATGTGTTTGAAAATGAAGCGAATATTTTCGCGGCTCATCTTTTGATTTCGGATGAGGATTTGATCAAGACGATGCGCGAGTACACTGACGACAAGACTATGGCATACAAGCTGGGTGTGGATATTAATTTGTTGAATTTGAAAATATCTGAGATGGTGAAGCTGAACAAGTTTCCTACAGATATTTGCTATATTGAAAATCCAAAATCGACTTTTTTGGAAGATTATAGTCCGTTGGATGACGAGTAAGGATGTTGTTATGGGACTTATAGATTACTCTTTGGAGCCAAAATCTGATATTGCTTTTGTGGATATCAAAAGTTTTTATGCAAGTGTAGAATGCGTCAAGAGAAATCTGAATCCCTTGACAACTTCTCTTTGCGTCATGAGTAATTCCGACAATGCGAGCGGATTAATTCTCGCAAGCTCTCCTACTTTCAAGAAAGTTTTCGGGAAGAAAAACGTCGGTAGGTCTTTTGATTTGCCTTTTCACGTCCACGATAGGAAGTTTAACTTCCAATCAGCTCTCAGACAGAATTTACCCATCACCGATTCATATGTAAATTACATCGAAACTTGGGCGAAAAACACCGTCATTGTTCCTCCAAGAATGGCTTTGTACATCGAGGAGAATTTGAAAATCCAGAAAATTTTCATGAATTACGCAGCGAAAGACGAGATTCTTCCCTACTCTATCGACGAGGGATTTATCGATTTGACAACCAGCTTGAATTATTTCGTTCCCGATACAAAAATATCTCGCAAGGACAAATTGGATTTGATATCTTCTAGAATTCAAAACGAAATCAGAAACAAAACTGGCTTATATTCTACTGTTGGAATGAGTAATTCCAATCCTCTGTTGGCTAAGCTTGCGCTGGACAATGAGGCGAAGAAAACTGTGAATATGAGGGCAAATTGGTCTTACGACGATGTGGAAGAAAAAGTGTGGAATATTCCAGATTTGACAGATTTTTGGGGAATCGGTGAAAGAACGAAACGAAGGCTGAATAAATTGTGTATTTTTTCGGTGAAAGATCTCGCAAATTCCAATCCTGATATTTTGAAACGAGAATTTGGGATAATGGGCGTGCAGTTGTGGTTTCACGCAAATGGAGTTGATGAATCCAAGGTCACGCAACCTTATAAGGGGAAATCAAAAGGACTCGGCAATTCACAAGTTCTTCCCAAAGATTACTCCAAGAAAAGTGAAATCGAAATAGTTCTCAAAGAAATCGCAGAACAAGTTGCAATTAGAATACGACGAATCAAAAAGAAAGCGACTGTGGTGTCGATTTACGTTGGATATTCCTTAAAAGAAAACAAAAAATCCATCCACGCCCAAAAAACCATCTCACCTTCCCAATCAACAGCACAACTCACGAAACATGTAATGGAGTTGTTCCACCAAAAATACCATGGAGGATCTGTAAGAAGACTTGGTGTTAGCTACGAAAATTTGGTGGACGAAGCGTGCATATCTTTTTCACTTTTTGATGACATTGAAAAAATAGAAAAACAGAAAAATTTGGAATCTGCAATCGATGAAATCAGAGACAAATACGGGTTCACTTCCATTCAAAAAGCGACATCTCTCATGGAAGGATCGCGTGTAATCGAACGAAGCAAGCTAATTGGTGGTCACTGTGGCGGAATGGACGGTACTTATGATTATTAGAAATTATCTTCCCTACAAATCAGCAAGGGAATATTGCGACAGAAAAATGGCTAAATGGATGGGATTTTTCCTATCAGAACACACAACAGCACTACATTCGATGACTGAAAATGTAAACGTTCAATCGTTGGGTGCGAGTAGTTTACTTTTACTGATAAGCCAAGCTTATCTGAATGATTTCACAGTTGAAATCTTCGTTCACAACAACAAATCATACGTCGGGACAATCTATGATTTTTTCGAAGACAAGATATATTTTGAAATAGACAATCAAATGATAGAGATAAAATTCAATGAGATTTTGAACATTAATTTGATGGAGTAGTTATGAATACATTACACAAAAACACATTTCAATTCGATTATTTTTCGGACAATTTCATAGCTTTCGAGAAAGATTTTTACAAATACGCAAACATCAATATTCCTCTTGCTTTTTTGACAGACGACATTTTGGAAAACATGATTTCCACTAAAAATAATTATTTCAGAGTAAATGCAAAAAATTGCAAAGACAACCTGGACCACTATTTTATTTTCAGGAAAAATTTCGTAAAAGAAAACAAATCCATAATTCTTTTTCAATATGTCGGCCACAAATCACAAACGGAACTTGGAAATTTGGAAGATAATCGTTAAATTTACTCGTAATGTTTTATTTTTTTATAAATTTTTCAAAAAATGCTTGACAATATTTTTTTCGGATTGTATAATGATTAAAAATCAAACCTTCGGAAAAGAAGAGTAGTCATAAATAGATTTTACAGAGAAGCTCTATTTGGTGAGAGGAGCAAATTGATGTTATGGTGAACATGGTCTTTGAGGGGACAGTTCGATATTAGGACTGTACGGCAACTTCCGTTATCATGAGTTAGAGCTTGATGGAGCTTGAAGTGGTGTATTTTTACATACACAAAAAAGGTGGTACCGCGGATATTTCGCCCTTTCTATTAGAAATAATAGAAAGGGCTTTTTTTATTACAAAAATTAGGAGGAGATTATGATTGAAATAACTTTTAGAGGAAGAGGAGGACAAGGAGCATTCACTGCATCTAAAATAATTGGAAATGCATGTGTGAAACAAGACAACTTGTACTCGTTGGCTTTCCCAACGTTTGGCCCAGAAAGAAGAGGCGCTCCTGTGAGTGCTTTTACAAAAATAGATACGAAAAAAATCGAAGACAGAACCCAAGTGCAAAATCCAGATTATTTGGTTATACTCGACGAATCGCTGTTCGATGTGAATGAATTAAAAAATCTTACAGATTGCACAGTATTCATCAATTCTTCAAAAAAATTTGAAGAAAAAAATGTGATTTCTGTAGATGCAACCAAAATCGCTTTGGATATTTTACATAAGCCGATTACAAATACTGCAATGATCGCAGCACTGTTTTCCAAATTCGATGTCATCGACAAAAAGAGCATTGTAGAAAGTTTCAAAGATAATTTGTCGCCATCAGTCGTGGATAAAAACGTAGAATTATTCGAAGAAGTTTTGAAAGAGGTGAATGAAAATGAAAAGGCCAGAGCTTAGACAATTCAACGGTTTTGAAAAAATCGAAGATTATCCTTTGGGAACATATTACGAAGCGGGTTTCCTTACAGTTACCAACGATTCGTATCGAAGTTTTGATTATTTCATTGACAAAGACAAATGTAAAAACTGCTTGGAATGTTACTTGTATTGTCCAGATGGAACGATTGAAAAACAAGACTCATACGTTAGTATAAATCAAGATTTTTGCAAGGGTTGTGGAATTTGCCAGAAGATTTGCAGTTTCGATGCGATAGAAAGGAGGAGCAAATGAGAAGATTTTTATCGGGAAACGAAGCTGTAGCACAAGGCGTTAGATTATCGAAACCAAACGTAATTTCGGCGTATCCAATCACTCCACAAACTACAGTGGTTGAAAAACTATCGGAAATAGTAGAACAAAAACAGCTCGATGCAAGATTTGTTCATGTTGAAAGTGAACACTCTGCTCTATCTTGTGCAATCGGTGCAAGTGCAATTGGGGCGAGAACTTTCACAGCGACAAGTTCACAAGGACTGTTGTACATGGCAGAATGTCTTCCCTACGCTGCTGGCGGCAAATTCCCTATCGTGATGGTGAATGCGAATCGTTCAACTGCACTTCCTTGGAATATCTTCGGAGACCAACGTGATTCCTTGTCGCAACTTGATAGCGGTTGGATTCAAGTGTACGTGGAAGATGCACAAGAAGCTTTGGACACAGTAATTGAAGCGTATTACATAGCTGAACACAAGAAAGTCTCCACTCCAGTGATGATTAACTTGGATGGATTCGACCTCACACACACTTATGAACCTGTAGATGTTCCAGAAAACTGTGATGTGGATAAGTTCTTACCGAAATTTGAAACTGAAAACAAATTCGACGTCAATCATCCGAGAAATTTGGGGTTTTCAGTGGGGCCAAGTGATAATTTGGAATGGAAAATCAGAGAAAATAAAGCCGTTGTAGATTCGTTGGAAATAATCGAAGAATCAAGAAAAAAATTCAAACAGATTTTCAATAGAGATCATGGTGGTGTGATTGATTCCTACAAAGTTGAAGATGCAGAATATGTTTTGATTTCTATCGGATCAATATCTGGATTAATTAGAAGTGTAGTCGATGAATTAAGAGAACAGGGTGAAAAAGTCGGATACTTGAAACTAAGATACATCAGACCTTTTCCAGCAGAAAAATTGAGAAAAGAACTTCAAGGTGCTAAAAGAATTGGTGTTTTGGAAAAAGATATTTCGTTCGGACATTTCGGAACAGTCTACACTAACGTGAAATCAGTCACAGACATTGATTCACAAAACTTCGTAGGAGGACTTGGAGGACGCAACATCACACGAGATAACATCAAAGAGATTTTCCAAAAACTTAAACAAAAGGGCGAAGAACTTAATTTTATAGGAGCGAAGTGCAATGAGTAACATAAATAAACGAACGATTACACAAGATGAATATTTTTACGGACACAAGGCATGCTCTGGTTGTGGAGCAGCCCTTGCAGTTAGAATCGCTTTGAAAGTTCTCGGAGAAAGAGCAATCTCCGTTCTTCCAGCAGGTTGCATGTCGGCTGTTGGATTTAATTTCCCGCAATTAGCCTTCAAGAACAACTCGATTATTTCGACGTTCGCTGGAACAGGCTCCATGCTTTCTGGAATTTACGAAGGAGCGAAGTCTTTGGGGATTGAAGATTTGCAAATTGTTGGATTTGCAGGAGACGGCGCTACGGCAGATATTGGATTTCAAACATTATCCGCTGCAATAGACCGCGGTGACGATGTAATCTACATTTGCTATGACAACGAAGCCTACATGAACACAGGAATTCAAAAATCGTCCTTGACACCATTTGGCTCATCTACAACTACAACACCTGCAGGAAAAAACATCCACGGAAACACTCGAAACAAGAAAAATATTTTCGATATAATCGCAGCCCACGACATATCTTACGCAGCCACTGCATCTGTCGGCTATATCCAAGATTACATCGACAAGGTTGAGAAAGCATCCAAAATCCGTGGAACGAAATACATTCACGTCCTCTCCCCTTGTCCAGTCGGTTGGGGTACAAATACAGACGATACGATTGATTTGGCGAAAGAAATCGTGGACAATTGCATGTTCCCATTAGAAGAATACGAAAATGGAAAATATTCTATCAAAGAAATCAAAAATAGAAAATCAGTTCACGATTACATCAGAAAACAAAGAAGATACAAACATTTGACAGATGAAGAAATAGATTTAATTGAAGAAAACACAATCAAAAATTACGAAAACAAACTTAAAAGGAGCTATCATGATTAGAAACAACATTAAAGAAATTACAAAAGAAAAATTAGAAAGTTTAAGAACATCAAAATACTGGGAAGAAGAATTAGAAACACTAAGCCGTGAAGAAATCGAAAAACTACAATTACACGAATTAAAAAACATATTGGTTCACGCTTACGAAAACTCCGAATACTACAGAAAAAGCTTCGACGAAAATTTGTTAGATCCATACGAATTTTCATCACTTGAAGAACTTGCAAACTATCCATTTATCAACAAGAAAACAGAACGTGATACACAACACAAGGGAAGTTTCCTTGGACAAATGGCTTGCACAAGTGAAGACGACGTAGTGTTCATCTCCGCATCTTCAGGATCTACTGGAGTTCCTACGATTTCTCCATTCACACAACAAGACCTCGACGAATTCCAAAACGTAGAATCCAGATTTTTCTACCAAATAGGAATGAGAAAACAAGACCGTTACGTTCACGCACTCAACTTCTCGTTATTTGTCGGAGGTCCTGATGTAATCGGAGCACAAAATGTCGGCGCACTTTGTATTTGGGCAGGCACAATTCCATCCGAAAAATTATTGAACATAATTGTAAATTACAAACCAACTATAATTTGGACGACTCCTTCTTATGCGTGGTATTTGGGTGAAACTGCCAAGAAACACGGCTATGATCCAAAAGAATTATCGTTGAAGAAAATAATCGTTGCAGGAGAACCTGGTGGATCAATCAACGCCACAAGAGAGAAAATCGAAGAATTGTGGGACGCTGATTTGTATGATTTCTACGGATTAAGTGACATATTCGGGGCGTGCGCCGCAATGTGTGAACAAAAAGATGGACTTCACATCGCTGAAGATCAAATCTTAGTTGAAGTAATCGATCCTGAAACTGGAAAAGTTCTACCAGAAGGAGAAGTCGGAGAATTAGTCTTCACATCTTTGAGAAAACAAGCAAGACCAATGATTAGATTTAGAACTGGAGACATCGGATATGTAAACAAACAAAGATGCAAATGCGGCAGAACATCTACAAGAATTTACATAATCGGAAGATTAGACGACATGTTCATAGTTTCTGGAGTGAACGTATTTCCTTCAGATGTGGAACACGCAATCAGACAAGTCGAAGGAATCACTGGCGAATACAGAATCAGAATCTTCGACAAGAGCTTAAGCACAGCTTATTCTGTTGAAGTCGAAAAGAACGACAACATCACAGATGTAGAAGCTTTAAGAGAAAATATATGGAAAGAACTGAAAGTTAGACTTGGAGTAAAACCTCACGAAATCATCATACACGAAGACGGATATCTTCCAAGACAAACTCACAAAGCAAACAGAGTTATAGACGAAAGACAATAAAATGAAAAACTTATCAAATAGAGCGACAAGTTTCACCGAATCTGTCATCAGAAAAATGACACTTGTCGCCAACAGATACAATTCAATCAATTTGGCGCAAGGATTCCCAGAATTTGATCCGCCAATTGAAATATTAAACAGATTACAAGAAATTTCTCTGATAGGCCCTCATCAATATTCCATAACTTGTGGGGCGAAAAATTTGAGAGAAGCCATCGCAAAAAAACACGAAAAACTCACAGGAAACACCACAAATCCTGATGAAAACGTCGTTGTAACATGCGGTGGTACAGAGGCAATGATGGCGAGCATGATGGCAATCACCAACCCCGGTGACAAAGTTATCATATTCTCTCCATTTTATGAAAACTACAAAGCCGATGCGATTTTGTCTGGAGCAGATCCAATATTTGTAAAATTAAACCCTCCAAATTTTGGTTTTGACATAGACGAATTGGAAAATGCATTCAAACAAAATCCCAAAGCCATCATCCTCTGCAATCCCTCTAACCCATCTGGAAAAGTGTTCACCAGAGAAGAATTACAAATAATAGCAGATTTTGCAGAAAAATATGACACATACGTCGTGACAGATGAAGTGTACGAACACATAGTTTACAAACCATACGTGCACACATATTTTGCGTCATTACCAAAAATGAAAGACAGAACCATCACCACGACATCTCTCTCCAAAACATACTCAATTACAGGTTGGAGACTTGGCTACACAATCGCAAACAAAGAAATCACACAAGCAATCAAATCAGTGCACGATTTTCTTACAGTCGGAGCAGCAGCCCCACTACAAGAAGCGGCGATAGTTGGACTTAATTTCGGCGATGAATATTACGAAAAACTACAAGAAAAATACACTCACAAAAGAGATATCTTTCTAGGCGGATTAAAAGAAATCGGACTAGACTTCTACTCTCCGCAAGGAACGTATTTCGTAATGGTCGATATATCCAAGTTTAACCGCAAATCAGACTATGATTTCTGCGTAGAATTGTCACAAAAAATCGGCGTAACACCGGTGCCTGGTTCGTCATTTTTCAAAGACGATAACAACGATTATGTGAGATTTCATTTCGCCAAAAACGATGACACATTAATTGAGGCCATCAATCGCCTACGAAAAATCAACGATTTGTTGGTTGACTAAAATAAATCTACCTAATTTCAAATAAATACTCCTAAGCAATGACCGCGACATTAGTTGCGGTTTTGCTTTGTCGTAAAATAAAAAGTAGTTTCAGACAAAAGAAAGTAGAAAACCAGTTTGCACGAATATCTAGACTACGAAAATTTGTGATTTCTAAATCTCAAAATCCTAAAATTTGAAGCACGCTTCGCTTACGCGGTCAAATTTTGGACGGATTTTTTCGATTTGAAATCAACTAAATTTTCTCCGTATGATATTCTTAGCAAAACTGGTAATCTACTTTTGTTTCAATGCACTCACAAATATTTTCAAAAATCACTGGACGTTTACGTTTTACAAGAATAAGAAAACACAAAAACTCGTAACCCACTCATCTGTCTACAAAAATTGGAAAATTCAAAGCTCATGAAACTAAAATCGCAAACTCGCTGACGCTCAGACAGTGCGATTTCTTAACGTTTCATTTCGCTTGAATTTAAAACAATTTTTTCCGAATGATTCGCTTGTTTACGATGTTTTTGGTTTGTTTCAAGGCATTCTTAGCAAAGCTGGTAATCTACTTCATTTCACATAATTACAAATCGCTGGACACAGAAACATGACAGAGACAAGAAAACAAAAAAACCCTTATGCACACGACAACAAAATCATCGATTTCTATGCATAAGGGTTTGTTTACCACAGTATTTCTCTGCGATTTATTTTGTCAAAAACTAAAGTCTTTCTAGAAGTGATTTCACAAATTCGTAAGTTCTTTGTGTAGATTCAATTGAAAGTCTTTCCTTAGGACTGTGAACGTCTTTCATAGTAGGTCCTATTGATATCATTTCCATGTCTGGGAATGTGTCGATAAACACTGCTGGTTCCAATGCTGCATGGACTACTTCCACTTTCATTTCTTTTCCAAACAAATCTTTGTATGTTTCAAGCGCCAAGTTTCTCAAGTCAGAATCTTTTGCAAATGCCCATGGTTTGTAATAATCTTCCTTTTTAACTTCAAATCCGTATTTTTCATAAACTTTTGACACATCTTCAGTGTGTGCATCGAAAGTTTCTGGGTTTGAACTTCTAAGAGAAATGGTTACCTTCAACACATCATCTTTTATTTCGAAAATTGCTAAATTGTTGGAGCATTCAACGATATCTGGGTATTCCTTCATCATGCTGTAAACTCCGTGAGGAACCTCTTCGATGAAAGATAAGATATCTTCCTTATTTTTTTCATCCAATACTTTATCTGCATTTTCACATTTTTCGATTTTAACTCTCATATCTTTATCCAATGGATATTTTGCAATTAAATCAGAAAAATCAACATCGTAATCGTCTTCGTTAGAACTGAACACAACCTTCGCATCTCTTGGAATAGCGTTGTGTTTTGTTCCACCTTCTATGCTAACAAGTGCTACGGGAGATTTTTCTTCGATTAACTTCAAAGCTTCACGTGCAAATTTGATGGAGTTACCTCTTTGTTGGTGAATTTCCATTCCTGAGTGGCCACCAAGCATGTTATTGATATTCATTACAAAAGTATTTTTCATTTTATTATCCACATAATTTAACTTTTTAGTTCCTATTATGTTGTGTCCACCAGAACAACCAGACAACAAAATTCCTTCAACTTCAGCGTCAATATTTAAAAGCTTTCTTCCTTTGATGTTTTCTCTCTTCAAAGCCCTTGCTCCGACCATTGTAGTTTCTTCATTAGTTGTAACCAATAATTCAAGTGCAGGATGCTTAGCGTTTTTGTCTTCCATGATTGCAAGTCCAATAGCACTTGCAATACCATCATCCGCTCCTAAAGTAGTGCCTTCTGTTTTAACCCAGTCACCATCTACAACTAGTGGAATAGGATCTGTCAAAAAGTCGTGTTCAACGCCATCAGCTTTTTCTGCGACCATATCCATGTGACCTTGAATTACAACAGCAGGATGATCCACATAATCAGGATGAGCTGGTTTTCTGATGATTATGTTGTTGCTTTCGTCTTGAATTGTTTCAAGTCCCAATTCTTTTCCAGTCTTGTACAAGAAATCACTAACTGCTTGTTCATTTCCAGATTCTCTTGGAATTTTAGTCAATTCTTCAAAATAATGAAACACTCTTTCTGGTTTTAAATTTTCTAACATTTTTTCTCCTTTTTTAGTTCAAATTACTGTTCAAACAAACACATTCTTTGAGATTAACCCAAAGAATGTGTTCAAATTTCTAAATTAATGTAACAATATTCCCGAAAGAATACCGTAGTAGTTTCCAATTACATAACCTAACGTACCTACCAGAAGTGCAGGAACTATAAGTTCTGTCCAACCTTTAGATACAGCCATTGCTGCAGCGGTAGTTGGACCACCGACATTCGCATTTGATGCGATGATGATTTCTTCTATATTGAATTTGAAAAGTTTTCCAAATATCAATGAAACGATTAAGTTGATTAGTACAACGATTAATGCAAATACTAATAACAATGGAGATTCTCTTAAAATTAATCCGATTGATGCTGGAGCTCCGATAACTGCGAAGAACAAATAAATCAAGAAAGTACCAATTTCTTGGCTACCTCTGATTGATGAAATTTGTTTAGGAAATGCTGATGCAATAATCATAGTAATTGTTGTCATTAACAAGTATTTATTTCCCAATAAACCACCTAAAATAGCACTTACAGCACCTTCACCTTTGAATAAATCTCCAAAAAGTGTAGCTAATTTGTCTGATACAGCTACAATAACAAATGATAATGCAACTGTGAAAGCGATATCTTTGAGAGAAATTTCTTTTGCTCCCCAATATTTTGCAGCCATAGTTTTATTAGCTTCCATATCAGATTCTGATTGTTGTTCCAAAGCATTTACAAGTGGCATCTTGTAGTGTTTCTTGATAACAGCCATTGTTGGAAGTGCCATCAATGAAAAGAAATATAAAGCCATAAGTAAGTTATCTGCAACTAATGCAGCTGATACAGTTGCTCCAGGAACCTTGTATTGTTGACTCATTGCAACGAAGTTTACTGAACCACCAGTATAAGTACCCACAAACATAGGAACGATATCATTCAAAGCAGGAATTGCATTTTTCAAAGCAAAGTATGCAACAAATCCACCCAAAATTGTTCCAATACCACTTAATAAATAAATAATTAAAACTCTTCCTGAATCTCTACCAATTTTTTTGATATCAGCGTTAAATAACAACATTGGTACAGCCAAAGGAACTACATAACTCCATACAGCATCGTAAACCGGTGCTTCTGTAGGAATAATTTTAAGGTTTGACAAAATTAAAGTAAAAGTCAAAGCCAAAATACATCCTGTAACCTTGCTTGCCCAGGAATACTTTTGTTCCAAGAATATTGCAAGAGCAGCACATGAAGCCAACACAGCCCAAAGTATCCAAGTACTTTCGGCACTAATAAATGATCCCATAAGAATCCTCCTTAAAAATATTTTATTTAATTAAATTATAATACTACGAAAAAATTTATGCAAGTATTTTCCTAATCTAAATCGTCTAATTTCTATTAATTTAGTACACATTTAATCTGTATTTTACGTGTTTATATTATAATTTACGCCATAAATAAGACTTTATCGTGAAAATGTTTCTATTTTACAAATAAAAAAAGGAGTACCAGCTTAGCCAGTACTCCTTATAATTTATTTTTGAATCATTGTGTTAAGCACAATAATATCTGTTTCCTTCATTCCTTCCTTAGCAACATAGCCAATACTTCTGATAGTTTGTTCGATATCATCTTTTAATAAGCCATCGCCAGCTTCGAAGTTTCGATTATTTTTCGCCAAATAATATCCCGAAATACCCGCATCAACAGCTGTTGCGATTTTTGCTGCACATGAGGCTTTTGCACCATCACAAATCATACCAGATGCAATCATTAAGGCATTGCTGATTGTTTTTTCAATCAAATCCAAATCCTTAGTTTCCATGTAACAAATTCCAGCTCCTGCAGCAACACCTGCGGATGTAACTCCACAAAAAGCTGAAAGTCTACCTATAAATCTCTTGATGTGAAGTGCTACCAAGTTTGTAATCAAAAGTCCACGGTACAAAGTTTCGCGGTCGTAATTTTTTTCATTTGCAAATACTACAAGTGGCATTGTGCAAGTTATACCTTGGTTTCCACTTCCTGCATTAATCACAACTGGAAGGGAGCATCCACTCATACGAGCATCTGATCCTGCTGCAGCTCTTGCCTTGGCTTTTGATCTGATAGAATCATCCTCATCCATCAAAATCTTGCCCATTGCAACTCCCCATTTCCCAGTCAAACCTTCGTCGGAAATTTTTGAATTCAAAGTAATTTGATCTTCCAACAAATCCTTAACCTCATCCAAATCTACGTTATTCGCGTATTCGAAAATATCTTTTACAGAAAGTTCGTCGTAATTTTCGTATTCTGGAGTGTGAGTGTAGCAATTATCAATATGTATTATCTCGTCGTTTTTGGTAACCTTGACAATATTTGTGTGTTTGTTTTTGATTTCAACATCAACAGTGTTTTCTTTGTCGTCTTCAGCTACAATTTCTATGTCTAAGTTTTCCACGCCTTCTTTTAAGCTAACAGTTATTATGTTTTTTTCCATTAAATCCTTCGCAGCCTTGATGTCCTCATCAGTAACCTTTGATAAAACCTCAAGACCAAGACAAGAATCGCCCGCAACAGTTCCAATAGCAGTCGCAGCTTCAACGCCCTTCATGCCATTAGTGTTTGGAACAGTAACACCCTTTACGTTTTTAATAATATTTCCTGAACACATAACCTCGATTTTAGTTGGAATATCCCCCAAAACTTCCCTAGCCTTAGCCGCAGCCAACGCAATAGAAATCGGCTCAGTACATCCCAATGCCATAATCAATTCAGATTTTAATAAATCAGTGTAGTTTTTCATTAGTACCCCTTGATAAAAAATAAATTCATAACAATTTCTTCCATACATTAATCATTATAACACTAGAAATATATCGTTGCAAATGATTTCACATAATGAACGCCATTTTATGATGAGCTTTACAAATGTTTTTCGACAACTTTCCTCCATTCAAATAAATCGTCTAATCTATGTCTTGATTTGGCAGGACTATTCTATGAAAATTTAAACACTTATATTTTCAAATATTTAAATCATCAGCCTTTATCCTCTAAAATTTATTTGTAGTCTACTACTCAAAAAAAATCATTCTACCTATTTACATTTGTTAAAAATTTTTCTATAATAAATTTGTAAAGAATTTTCAAATATGAAAGGAGAAAAATTATGAAAGGCTTTGCAATGTTAGAAATAGGAAAAACTGGCTGGATAGAAAAAGAAAGACCAGTTTGTGGACCAAGAGACGCTATAATTAGACCGTTAGCTCTTTCTCCTTGTTCATCAGATGTTCACACAGTATGGGAAGGTGCTCTAGGACAAAAGCACAATATGATTTTAGGTCATGAAGGCTGTGGTGTAGTGGATGAAGTCGGAGAATTGGTAAAGGATTTCAAACCAGGTGATAGAATTATGGTTGCCGCTATAACTCCAGACTGGAGTTCACTTGAAGCACAAGCAGGATTCCCAATGCACTCTGGTGGAATGCTTGCAGGTTGGAAATTCTCAAACATAAAAGATGGTGTTTTCGGTGAATATTTCCATGTAAACGATGCCGATGCAAACCTTGCCCATCTTCCAGATTCAATATCTCCAGCAGAAGCATGTATGTTATCGGATATGGTTCCTACTGGTTTTCATGGAGTTGAATTAGCAGATATTAAATTCGGTGACACAGTATTATGTATTGGAATCGGTCCTGTTGGATTAATGTCAGTTGCTGGAGCAAATTTAAGAGGTGCATCTCAAATTATCGCTGTAGGTACTAGACCAACTTGTATCGAAGCTGCTAAATTCTACGGTGCAACAGATATTGTTTCTTATAAAGATGGAGATATCGTTGAACAAGTACTTGAATTGACAAACGGAAAAGGTGTCGACAGAGTCGTAATCGCAGGTGGAAATGTGGATACATTCGAAGTAGCCGTAAAAGCTCTAAAAGCTGGCGGTAAAATCGGTAATGTTAACTACTTAGGAAGCGGAGAATATATCAAAATCCCAAGAATCGAATGGGGCGTTGGTATGGGACATAAACAAATCGTCGGAGGTTTGATGCCTGGTGGAAGATTAAGACTTGAAAAACTAGCTAAATTAGTCGAAGTTGGAAAATTAGATGTTAATCCTCTTTTAACTCATAAATTTACTGGATTTGAAAAAGTTGAAGATGCTTTGTATCTAATGAAAGATAAACCAAAAGATTTAATTAAACCAGTAGTAACTCTATAATGAAAATACTTCTAGTAAGTGGATTCTTAGGAGCAGGAAAGACGAGTTTTATTAAGTTTTTGAGCAAAAAAACCGGAAAAAACTTCGTAATAATTGAAAATGAATTTGCAGAAGAAGATGTAGATTCAAATATATTAAAACAAGATAACTCTAACAATTCGGAGATGGAAATAGTATCCATCTCCGAAGGTTGTATTTGCTGCTCTATGAATTTATCATTTGCCCATTCGGTGATGACGATTGCTAATTCACTTGACCCAGACTACCTAATAGTCGAGCCAAGTGGTGTGGCCAGACCGAAGAAAATCATTGATGATTTGTCCAAAATTATGTACGATAGGATAAATTTACTTGTTCCTATACTAATAGTTGATGGAAAAAATTATCAAAGAGCCTTCGAAGAATTTGCTGATTTGTATCCAGATGAGTTGTTGAAAATATCCAGAATTTTGGTTTCAAAATCCGAAGATTTTAGCTTAGACGATTTTGATAGAATAAAAAATAATTTAGATATCAAATCTGATAATTTTTTGAATTATCATTACTCAAATCTTAGCGATAATGAAATTGACCACATTTTAAACGATAAATTAGTCACAACTAATCGCAAAGATAAGCTTGAAATAAAAGTTGAGAACACAAAGGCGAGAACAAAAGAATTAAAATCAATATCTCTAACTAACCTCAGGGACATCAACCCTACACAAATGGTAGTTCTTTTAGATAGAATTATCCGAGGTCAGTATGGGGATATACTCAGAAGCAAGGGCGTGTTTAAATACAACGATAATTATTTTAGGTATGAATTGGTTGAAAATGATTATATCATTGGAGGGCTTGAAAAATCCAGTACTAAAATGGTATTCATTGGAACGAACTACGATGAAAAAGCATTAAGACAAATTTTAGAAAAATAGCAAATAAAATGTACAATCTATATCTTTGAGGTAAAAATTGTACATTTTTTTATTTCTAACATCTTGTTGCTTTAATTTATTTTTTAATTCAAACTCAATTAAACAGTTTAAATATACCTCTTTTAATATATTTAGCTATAAATCTACAAGTATTTTACGATAACCTTCCACTCATCCACCAAATCGTCTAATCTGTACCTCGCATTTGCAGGCGATGTCGAAGGAAGCTTCATGCAATCCACCCCCAAATTCTTTTTATGATATTTTTCGTAACATTTAAAAGAAGCTGTTCCGTTACAAAAAACATGTTTAATATTTGCACAATCCACAATTTCTTTCAAATTAGAAGGCACAACATTTTTGATACTAGAATCTGATGAGCCAATAATATCGCACTGATAAATCGAATCGTAAACGGCAATATTATGCTCCAACAAAAACTTTTTTCTCTCCTCTATACTAACGTCCAAATCCACATCGAAAAGTTTCTCCATCAGCTTCCAAAACCTGTTTTGTGGATGGCCGTAGAAAAACCCGTACTCCCTCGTCTTCACAGATGGAAAAGAACCCAAAATCAAAATCTTGGAATTCTCATCGTAAAGAGGTTTCAACGGATGAACAATCGTCTCGTAATTTCCTTTCATAAATCCTCCAATCTCTCTTGATTATATCACAGACTTTTCTCTGAAAAATAAAACAATAGCCATCATGCAAACAATAAATTCACTCACAGGATACGCTGCCCACACGCCAGTCATTGCAAAAATCCTCGACAAAATCAAAGCTGTAGGAATAATAATCACAAATCCCCTAGCAAATGAAATCACCTGTGATTTAATTGATCTTTCAGTTGACGTAAAATAAGTCGAAACCACAATATTAAAACCAATGAAAAAGCACGCGACAAAATATATCTTCATGCCACTCACAGCGTAATCTTGAAGCAAAACATCATTCGCCTTGTTGTAAAATGCCGCTAAAATATCCGCGTTCAAATAAATCACACTGTAAATTAAAATCGACAACATAATTTGCACAACAATCGCATACTTCAAAATTTTCCTCACATTTTCAGAATCATTCCTTCCGTAATAATGACTAATCAGAGGTTGAATGCCTTGCGACAAACCAGTATAAATAGCCGTTACTACCAAAGAAATCACAGTAATAATGCTGAAAGCCGCCACCCCGACATTTCCAGAAATCCCTAGAATAATCATATTGAAAGTAAACATCACACTCGCAGAAGTCGCCTCCGTTAACAAAGCAAACATCCCCTTCGAAACAATCTCTTTAATACTGTGAAAATCAAAAATATTCTTGTTCAAATGAAATCCGTTGTTTCTAGAAATAATATACGGAAAAGTCACCATCATACTTATAATTGGAGCAAGACCCGTCGCAAAAATCGCCCCGAAAATCCCCATATTCATCGGAAAAATAAACACATAATCCAAAATCACATTTGAAATACTACCAATAACCATCGCAGCCATCGATAGCCTTGGATTCCTGTCATTTCTGACAAAACACTGCAAAATATTATTCATAAAAAAAGCCGGCGCAAATAACATCATCACTCTCAAATAAGTATTAGTCATCTCGAAAATACTATCATCCGCTCCAAGAAACCTCACCAACTTACCTGAGAAAAACATCCCCGAAATCACAAATAAACAAGCAATGCTAACACCCAAAACCACCGCATTCGTAAAAATAGTATTCGCATCATCATCCCTATCCTTACTCTTAAAAATCGAATACTTGATGCCACCACCAATACCAATCATCAAACCCATCCCGTTAATAATACAAAACATCGGAAATGCAATATTAAGAGCCGACAACCCGTCCGCTTTTAACTTCCACGACACAAAATAAGTATCCATCAAAGTATAACAAGAAAAAGCAATCTGCGCGAAAATATTCAGAAAAACATACTTCCCAAACTCGCGCAAAGTCTTGTATTTTTTCATAAAAACTCCTTCAATAAAAATAAAACGCCCACACACAATAGCCTTTGTGTATGGACGCGTTTCAAACCATGAAATAATTATACCATATCTCGCCCAGTTTGTCGGAAGTGGAGTTAGGAGGGTATGGCGTGGAGCGGGCGTGGAGTAAGTTGTGGATGTGGGTGTGGTGTGGGTGGAGTGTGGATGATGGTGTGGAGAAGGTGCGAAGTGTGTGGAGTGGGAGTTTGTGTGGAGCGGGTGTGAGTGCAGGCGTGGGTATGCGTGGGTGTGGTGTGAGTTGTGTATGTGGAAGTGGTGTGTGGGATTGTTAAATAAAATTAGATTACCAGCTTTGCTAAGTATGCATTGAAATAAACCAAAAACATCGTAAACAAGCGAATCATTCGGAAAAAATTGTCCTAAATTCAAGCGAAATGAAACGTTAAAAAATCGCACTGTTTGAGCGTCAGCGAGTTTGCGATTTTAGTTTCATAAGCGATGAATTTATCAATTTTTGTAGACAGATGAGCGGTTTACGAGTTTTTGTGTTCCCCTGTCCATGTGACAAGTAGATGTCCAAGGATTTTTTTGTTCCGTGAAATAAAAGTAGATTACCAGTTTTGTTAATTGTGCATTGAAGCAAACAAAAAAGATCGTAGCTAAATGAGTCATCTGGAAAAAATTGTGTAAAATTCAATCGAAAAAATCCGTCCAAAATTTGACCGCGTAAGCGAAGCGTGCTTCAAATTTTAGGATTTTGAGATTAGAATTTTCCAATTTTTGTAAGCCAGACGAATGTGCTACGACTTTTCTTGTTTTGCATGTCTCTGTACAACGTAGATGTCCAGCAGCACCGTAGTTCTGTGAAACAAAAGTAGATTACCAGCTTTGCTAAGAATATCATACGGAGAAAATAAGTATAAATTCAAGCGAAGTGAATCGTTAAAAAATCGCACTGTTTGAGCGTAGCGAGTTTGCGATTTTAGATTCACAAGCTTAGAATTTGCTAATTTTTGTAGTCTAGATATTCGTTCGTATCGGTGTCTATTTTCGTATATTTTGAAACTACACTCAGCAATTTTTGTAAGCTAGACGAATGCGCTACGACTTTTCTTGTTTTGCATGTCCCTGCACAACGTCAATGTCCTGCGACACCTTCACCGCATCAAAAAAGAGGTGCCCTCGCACCTCTCATTATTTTTTCAAAATCATATCGAATTTTTGTTTCAACTCCTGTGTTGATGCTGCGACATCTCCCGTTGAAAAAACCGCTGATGTCAACGACACCGAATCCACATTACTGTCGAAAATCATCCTAATATTGTTCTTGTTAATACCTCCAATCGCAGTAATAGGAACGTGAATCTTCTCGGAAATCTCCTTTAACGTGTCGATTGTAACCCTCACGAAATCATCTCCCGTGAACGTAGGAAAAATCGCCCCAACACCAATGTAATCAGCACCAGCCTCTTGTGCCTCTAACGCTTGTTCCAACGTGTGACAACTAATCCCAATAATCTTGTCGTCTCCGAGCATCTCCCTCGCGTATTTTATAGGCATATCCTTTTGTCCCAAATGCACCCCGTCGACATCGCACGCCTTCGCAATATCAACCCTGTCATTCACAATCAAAAGCTTGCCCATGCGTTGAGTAATCTCCTTTATCTTGAAAGCCTCTTGCATAATGCTTCTAGTGTCCATGTTTTTTTCTCTAAGTCTAACAGAATCCGCACCATTTTTCAGCGCAATCTCAATAGTCTCCGTCAAATCCCTTCCCTTGAGAGTTTGTTTGTTCGTGACCAAGTTCAACCCTAAGTTAAATTGTTTATTCATTTTTCAACTCTCCTTCAAAAAATTTGTAGAAATGATTTGTCGGCCCATTTCCCTTGCCAATATGCAAATCATGCTTGATAGCATTAGTAATGTATTCCTTGCTTAATTTTACAGCGTCATATATCGATTTTCCAAGCGCCAAATTACTAGCAATCGCACTTGAAAGCGTACAACCAGTCCCATGAGTGTTCTTCGTGTCAATCTTTTCATTCACAAATTCGTGGAAATTCTCGCCATCATACAAAATATCAATCGCATCTCCCACATGGTGACCGCCCTTCACAAGAACGTATTTCGCTCCCATGTTACGAATAATCACCGCTGCCTTTTTCATATCATCCACACCGTTGATCTTCATTCCACTGATTCTCTCTGACTCTGGAATATTCGGAGTTATACAAGTGCATAAGGCAATTAAATCCTCAATCAACAAATCAATCGCATCTTCTTGCATCAAACAAGCGCCGTGCTTTGCATACATCACAGGATCCAATACCACATTTTCTGGTTTGTACTCCAATAATTTGTCCCTAACACAACTCATAATCCTCTTGTTCGATAACATTCCAATCTTCACAGCGTCAGTGCCCATATCATTATAAATACAATCAATCTGATCCTTTATAATCTTGTCGGGCAAATCCTCAATCGACACCACCTCAAAAGTATTCTCAGCAACCACCGAAACAATAACGCTCATCGCATACACCCCGTGTGCTGACATAGTCTTGATATCCGCTTGAATTCCCGCGCCGCCCGAACAATCAGAACCCGCAATCGTAAGAACTTTCTTCATAACTCCTCCAAATAATTTGCTGTAAATTAAATTATATACCTATAATCATTTTACTTCAACTAATCCCTGTTGTAGAACTTCGTAATCTCAGATATTTTTTCTGCAAGTTCATCTGTAAGCCAATCTTTTTTCATTCTCCATTTCCAATTACCCAAAGTATTCGGAGTGTTAGTCCTGTAATCATCATCAAGTCCCAAGAAATCCTGCATCTGACACATACACAAACAAGAATTCGTCATGTACGCTACCTTTATCAAAGACATTTCAACATCAGCTGAATTCACATAATTTTTAATGTATTCAAGCTCATCAGAACTTCTGCTATTTACAAATCCCCTCAACGTTTGATTGTCGTGAGTTCCAGTGTAGTAAACACAATTTTTCCCCACATTGTGCGGCAAATAATCCGACTCCTCATTCACATCAAACGCAAACTGCATCACCTTCATGCCCTTGAAACCAAACCTGTCACGCAGATTGATAACATCATCAGTAATCAAACCCAAATCCTCGACGACAACCCTGTCAATCAAGTTATCTTTCTTCAAAATCTCGAAAAACTCATCGCCTTTTGCCTTAATCCAGTGGCCATTTTCAGCAGTGCTTTCCGATGCATCAATCGCCCAAAAAGCTTCAAATCCTCTAAAATGATCCAAGCGAAGCACATCGTACATTTTCAAATTGTGATTCAACCTTTTCAACCACCAATCAAATCCAGTTTTCTCACAATAATCCCAATTGTACACAGGATTTCCCCAATATTGTCCAGTTTCTGAAAACCTGTCTGGAGGAACACCTGCGACAAGTTTCGCCGACAAATCCTCGTTCACCACAAACATATCGGGATTTTGCCACATATCGCTGCTTTCCTTCGATACATAAATCGGCAAATCGCCAAATATTTTTATCCCCAAATCATTCGCGTAATCTTTCAATTCGAAATACTGCTTGTAAAACAAACATTGTACGAACACATTGTATTCAATCTCATCTTTTAACAAATTTTCGTAATAATCGACGCTTTTCTTCTTGCGGTATTTTATATCATCCGGAAAATCCAACCAAGATTTGCCATTAAAATGCTTTTTCAAAGCCATGAACAAACAAAATCCACGAACAAGTTCACGCTCACTAAAATTTTCTGTGTCGATTATCTTCAAATCCTTGTTACGTTCAAATGCCTTACGTAAAATCTCATCTTTTGTTTTTGTCACATAATCGTAATCCACAAAATCGTCTTCGAATTTGTAGCCACAAACATCACTTTCCGTCAGCAAATCATCGTCAATCAACTTGTCGATGTCGATGTACATGAAGTTTCCGGCAAAAGTTGACGGCGACAAATACGGACTGTTTCCATCAGAACTAATCGGAACAAGTGGCAATATCTGCCAGTAAGTTTGCTTCGATTTCTTCAAAAACCTCACAAACTCATACGCACTCTCTCCAAAACTTCCGATTCCATATTTAGAACTCAAGCTGAACACAGGACACAAAATCCCTGCTTTTCTTTTATCATTCATATTAGCCCTTCTTGTTTTGTTCACGATACATTCTCGTGTAAATCTTGCCATTTGCCAACAATTCTTCGTGCGTTCCTTTTTCTACGACAACGCCCTTGTCCAACACGTAAATGCAATCCACATTTTTAATCGTAGACAATCTGTGCGCTATTATAAAAGTAGTCCTGTTTTGTTTCAATTTGTCAATTGCATATTGAATCACAGCTTCCGTTTGCGTGTCGATGTTTGCCGTCGCCTCGTCCAAAATCAAAATCTTCGGATTAGTGATGTAACTTCTCGCAAATGCAATAAGCTGCTTTTCACCAGCAGAGAAACTCGCCCCATTGTCCTTGACTTCTTCATCAAGTCCATTTCTAAAATCTATCAACCTGTCAGCACCGATATCCCTCAACGCATTCTCGACTTCCTCATCTGTAAAATCCTTGTCGAGCCTGATGTTACTCTTCACATCTCCCATAAAAAGCACTGGATCTTGTGGCACCAAGGAAATATTCTCTCTTATAGAATCCACGCTGTAATCGTTGAAGTTCTTTCCGTCAATTGTGATCGTACCTTTTTGTGGCTTGTAAAAACCTAAAAGCAAATTAATTATTGTAGTCTTGCCACTACCAGTAAACCCTACGAATGCAACACTTTCTCCGCTTTTTATATCAAGCGACAAATCTTTAAGTACAGGTTCGTTTTCAATATACGAAAAATCCACATTTTCAAACTTCACATCGCCCTTGATGTCGCCAATTTCTCGTTCTGGGAACTCCTCAACCTCAGTGTCCAACAATTCAAACACATGCTCCGCTGCACTGAACGATTGCTCCAACGAGCCCATTCTTTCCACGCAGTTACTGATGTACAAGAAAGTTCTCGAAGTGTATTCCATCGTCAAATACATGCTCCCCAATTTTACATCAGTATTTCCAGTCAAAACATTGTACGCGTAAATTCCAAGTATCGTAATCGTCGCAAAATTCCTGAGAAGCTGCGACACATTATAGCTCATCGTACCGTAAGCCCTGGTCACCATATACCCGTAATCATACACGTTTTTCGCAGAAGTTTCGTAATCCTTACTGAAATCATCTTCCAAATTATACGCCTTGATTATCTCAATATTGTTTATTGTTTCGTTGATTTTCGCATTCTCTTCGCTGATGTATTTTCTCATATTTGTAAATGCAAAACGTGATTTTTGCAAAAATTTCTTAAAAATATAAAACATAATTGGGAAAAATAAGCACACAATAATCCCGATTTTCGTGTCAGTTATAAGCACCATCGCAATCATAAAAATACTCACGATTACGCTTACCATAAGCTGTGCCAACACCATTTGGTAGAAACTCTTCACAGTTTTCGTATCGTTTGTAATCCTGCTGACTACTTTTCCAGCCGGCAAATTATCATAAAAAGATATCGGCATTTTTTGAATGTGATCGTACACATCCATTTGCATTCTGCGTGCGATTTTGTTCGCAGTTTTCTCCAAATACACCGTAGAATTGTACTTCCACAGTGAATCCACGAAGAAAACCGCCGCATACAAGCACAACACCAACGCTAATTTTCTAATATTGTATACCAGTTTTTCTCCTGTAAGTAAATTGTTGATGATATACGCCAATATAATCGGCCCGATAATCTCGAACACAGTCATCAACACCGTAAACACCATCCCTATCGTCAAGTTTTTCTTCTCGTTTAGGGAGTATTTTATTATTCTATTCGTCACACTCTTTCTCATATGCACTCTCCACTGTCTGTCTCAAATATTGCTCCTTATACCAACCATCTTGTTTCATCAAAGAGTCGTGATTACCTCTTTCAACTATTCTGCCGTTTTCAAGAACGATAATCTCATCTGCATCCTTCACCTGGCTAATCCTGTGAGTTGCGATGATATTCGTCTTGCCGGAGCGAATTTTTCTGAAATTATCCAAAATATTCTTCTCCGTTGTTCCATCCACGGCGCTCATGCAATCGTCCATAATCAAAATATCCGGATTCTTTATCAAAGCTCTCGACAACGCAATCCTTTGTTTCTGACCGCCCGACAAACTAATCCCCTTTTCTCCACACAACGTATCCGTTCCATTCACAAGCTTATCCAAATCCTTCTCAAAATCGCTCATTCGTATAGCTTCCATCAATTCTTCATCCGTTGCATCCTTGTTTGTAAGCTTTATATTTTCGCCAATAGTCTTCGAAAAAATCATGTGGTTTTGTGGAACATATCCCATTCTTTCTCTGACTGATTCGATAGTATAATCGGTCAAGTTTTTGTCATTCAGAAGTATTTCTCCATCTTCTACATCGTAAAATCTAAGAAATTGCTTCAACAAAGTAGTCTTGCCGCTTCCAGTTTTCCCCAAAACTCCCAAAGTTTTTCCAGGTGTAATCAAGAAATTGATATCACTGAGAACATTCTCCTTAGAACTCGGATACTTGAACGACAAATTCCTAAACTCAATCGTAGGATTTTCCTTCAAATCCACTGCATCAGGTTTATTCACAATGTCTTCCTTGTAATCCCACACCTCTTGAATCCTGTCCATACTCGCATCGGCTTGCTTCTTCACGCTGATGAAATCGCCCATGCCAATCATCGGCCAAATCAACAAATTCAAATAAAACATAAAACTCATCAGTCTTCCCACAGTAATGCTTCCAGTTCGTATCAAATAAGTTCCATAAGAAATAGCCAACACATAAGTCATAACCTCAATCGGCTTTTGGATTGGGCCATACCATGCGATTAACTTTGCAGTCGCCATGTTTTTTTCGTACAAATCATCCGCCCTATCTTGGAACTTCTTTCTTTGAAAATCCTTCAAATTATTTGCACGAACCACACGCACACCACTTACAGTCTCCAAAGTCTGATCGTTCATCTTGTCGAACGATTTTTGCGACTCATCAAAAGTCGTATTCAATTTGTTGCCGATTTTATTGCTCACCACAACCAAAATCGGAAGTGGAAGCACACTCAACAAAGTCAACCTAAAATCTGTCGTTACAATCATAACAATTACAATTAAAATAGGATAAAAAGTCGAATCGAACAAACTCATCAAACCGTATCCCGCAAAATCTCCCAAAGCGTATGGATCATTTGTAGCCTTCCCCATCAAAGACCCCGTGGAATTCTTCTCAAAAAACTCCGGCGATTGTTTCAAATATTTGTCGTACAACCTAGTCGTCACCAAATACCTAATCGTGTCATCGCCCCTAAACACATTCAAATTCCACACAACGCTAACCACATAACACAACACACTTGCAACCAGACAAATCCCCAAATTAATCTTCAAGTTCTCCGCAGTCACATTCTTGTTGAAAATATTGTCCGCCACATTACCAATCATGTACGGCAAAATCAACTTAAAAGCATAATCAAAAATAAGTGCGATAATTGCTATTATGTAACTTTTCTTGTAGTAATCAATAAACCACTTATACCTTTTTAACATATTTACTCCTTTACTTTTGCAATAAAAAATAGGGCTCATAAAGAGCCCCATTAGCAAATTCTATTTTTGCAATAATTTAATGATGTGTTCTCTGAAATCTTCTCCATCCATAGTAACAGCACCTGTGCCACCAAAAATATCCACAGATACCTTGAAGAAGTTCACAACTAATTTGTCTCCCAAATCATAATATTCATCAACATGACCTGGAACGAAAATCAATTCCTTCTTGTCTGTTTCAACATCATCAAGGTTTAGATGTTTGATAGGTTGTACCATTTGATCAACCACACCCATATCTTCCATCATCCACATGTTGTTGTTCCAGAATCTTTTTTCTTCAGGACTTCCACCATTCAAAAGCTCTTTGTTTGTAATAGATGACAAAACTCTTCTTACAGCTTCCTCATCAAATTTGTCATTGTATATTAATTTCATTTCATCTCTATTAGCTACATCAATGATAAAAGATTCAGCAACCTTTTGACCTTCTGACGCTGATTGCCAGAAATATAGCATCATTTCAACTACTTCATTATTAATTTTAATGCTCATTATTCAGACCTCCTTCTTTTAAAAATTCTCTATATTAAATATTATACAACTAACAAAAATTTTTTCCAACAAAATTTTCAAAATTTTAAAACATTTTCCAATAATTCTACAAATTTTCTTTTTTCAAATCCGCATACACCTTCAACGTATCCTCGTATCCAAGCTTCAAACCGTATCGCATCTTTTCCTTTTCAAACTCCAAAATTTTTGGGAAGTCCCTGTCCCACGTTTTAATAATCGTGTATTTTGGATTTGTCTTCAACTTACTAGTCAACAAATGCGGCTTCAACGACACAATCACGACCTCATCGCACACATCATCAATCATCTTGTACGGATTATTCTCCATATACCCACCATCAATCAACCACTTACCGTCAAGTTTTTCTTGCTTAAACACCAACAAATTGGAACTCGCACGCAAATAATCTCGCAAGTGACCTTGTGGAATATCCTCAATAAACAAATTCAAAAGCCTTCTTTGTTCCACATCAACAGTATTAAGCCCGAACTTCATCTTAGATTCACGAACTCTTTTCTCATCAATATATTCGCTCAACAAATCATTCAAAGGCTCCACACTGAAACCCTTGTTATCGATAAAATCCTTCTCCAAGCCAAGCTTATCCTTAGCATTATCCAAACTTAAACTCTGTTCCAAACTTAAACTCTGTTCCATAATAGAATTGACATCATTGTCCTTTAAGCTAATCACATCATCGTAAGTCAAATTCTCCCACAATTTATACGCAATCTCCCAATCGCCCTGGCAAATCATAGCCGCATTGATAGCTCCAATCGAAGTTCCCACGACATAATCAAAGTCAATTCCCATTTCCACCAACGCCTTGTAAGCGCCAATCTGATAGCAGCCCCTCGCTCCGCCGCCTTCCAACACTAATCCTCTCATAAAACCCCCCTTATTAATTTTAATGCTCATTATTCAGACCTCCTTCTTTCAAAAATTCTCTATATTAAATATTATACAACTAACAAAAATTTTTCCCAACAAAATTTTCAAATTTTATCATATTTTCCAATAATTCTACAAATTTTCTTTTTTCAAATCCTCGTACACCTTCATCGTATCATCATATCCAAGCTTCAAACCATATCTCATCTTTTCCTTCTCAAACTCCATAACCTTAGGAAAATCCCTGTCCCACGTTTTAATAATCGTGTATTTTGGATTTTTCTTCAATTTATTTGTCAACATATAAGGCTTCAACGACACAATCACAACCTCATCGCACACATCATCAATCATCTTGTACGGATTATTCTCCAAATATCCACCGTCTATCAGCTTCTTCCCGTCGAGTTTTTCTTGCTTAAAAACAAGCAAATTGGAACTTGCACGCAAATAATCACACAAATGACCAACTGGAATATCCTCAATAAACAAATTCAAAACCTTCCTGTTTTCAACATCAACAGTATTCAGCCCGAACTTCATCTTAGATTCACGAACCTTCTTCTCATCAATATACTTGCTAAACAAATCGTTCAACGGATCCACACTGAAACCCTTGTTATCGATAAAATCCTTCGCCAAACTTATCTTGTCTTTCGCATTTTCCAACGTCAAGCTCTCTTCAAGAATAGAATTGATATCATTGTCCTTTAGGCTAATTACATCTTCATAAGAAATATTCTCCCACAATTTGTATGCAATCTCCCAATCGCCCTGACAAATCATAGCCGCATTGATAGCGCCAATCGAAGTTCCCACGACATAATCAAATGTAATGCCCATTTCCACTAACGCCTTGTAAGCTCCAATCTGATAACATCCCTTAGCGCCTCCGCCTTCCAACACTAAACCTCTCATAAAACCTCCCTCCATTAACTAAATTATATCATCAAAAATTTAATATGTGATATAATTTTTTGTGAAAGGACACGAAATGTACACACTTTTACTCATATCTGCGATACTTCTAATAATCGCAGCCACAGACAACTTCATAAGCATGTTCACAGCAACAAGCATCGTCTTGTTCGTAGTCGGTGCCATTAGCCTGATATTTGCACCGCATTCAAATGTAATCTTGAGCATCATCATAGCAATCAACGTAATCACAGATTTATTTGTCCTTGCGATAATATCCTACAGACTCTACCAAAAAGCAAAAGTCAAAGCCAACATCGCACTTCACTTATCGGCAAGTTTACTCTACATCGCAATGATAATAGTCAACCTGTTCAAAATATTTGACCTATACAAATACATAATAGGAATGAATTTGTATCTCAGCTTGATTGTATTGTCGCATTTACTTGGAAACCTCATAATCAAATACCAAAAATTCGACACAGATTTCGACTACATCGTAGTCCTCGGTGGATCCATGAAAGGAATCGAACTGTCTGAACTCATCAAACAAAGAATGCTCACATCATTTGCATATTACACAACCAATAAAAGCATAATGATATTTTCCGGCGGCAAATCCAACGGAGACATCGAAGAATCAGTCGCCATGAAAAACTTCGCAATAAAAAACCACATCCAAGACACAGACATCTTATTGGAAAAACTCGCCATGAACACCATGCAAAACATCGAATATGTAAAAAAATTGATCCAACAACAAGATACAGATTTTGAGAATAAAAAAATTTGCGTCATCACCAACAACTTTCACGCATTCAGAACCAAACTCATCTGCAACAAAATGAAAGTTAATTGGACAGTAATACCAACACAATCTAATTTCAACTCCAAAATCTCAACATACCTCATAGAATTATTAGCAGCAATCTATCTGGACATCTACCTGCACATAATAATGCTTATCCTCATCACAATAATAATAGAATTAGTCGTATAATTGTAGCTATATTGTAGACATTGTCCTGATTGGAAAATCGAAATAGTGGTATAATATATATAAGGAATCGGAGGAGGATATTATGAAAAACATTAAAAAATTCGCATTATTACTTGCACTAATAGCTTCAGTATCATTATCAAGCTGCAGCAGCGAACAATCATTAAATAAACCTGATACAACAACATCAACAGCTGAAGAAAACAAAAAAGATAAGGCTGCTGAAACACAAGAAAAAGAAAACACAGACAAAAAAGAAGATAAAAAAGATGACGCCGACAAAAAAGACGACAAAAAAGACGAACAAGAACTTACAGACGATGAAAAAGCAACACTTGACGAATTCGTAGAAAGATTGGAAAAATACGAAAACGCAACAGCAGGCGCATCACTTAAAATGGATAGACTATTCACAGAAATGGTCAATAGATGTACATCACTTGAAACAAAACCAGAAAAATCTCAAGAATATCTAATGAAAAAAGTAGCCGAAGTAAAAGACAAAGAAAACTTCAAACAATCGGTAAAAGGATTAAAAGACACAATCGACTACTACAAATCCAACAAACAACAATACATCCAAGAACTAAAAGATAGTGGCGCAACATGGGACCCACAAATCAAACTAGAATCATTGGAAAATGTATTAAATAAATTTTAATAGAAATGATCAAAGAAGCTGAAAACAGCTTCTTTTTTTGTGAGAATAAAAACCTCGTCAAAATATACAAAGCAGAAAACTACAATTGCCCGAATATCTAGCTTGCGAAAATAGGTTTAATTTATCCTAAATAGTGGTATGATTTTATTAGGAGTGATAATCATGAAAATTAATACAAAAAATCTTGTATCAATCACAGAAGCAAACCAAAACTTCTCCAAAGTCGCTCGACTAGTAGATGAACAAGGATCTGCTGTGATATTAAAAAACAATAAACCAAAATATGTAATTATTAAATATACTGAATTTGAATCAGAACAAAATGCTGATGATGAATGCATCACAGAAATCTCAAAAAGAATCATCAAACAAAATAAAAAAACATATAAAGAACTCTCAAAATAAAATATCGCCAACATATCATAAATTCGTACAAAGCAGAAAACTACAATTGCTGTAGAATATCTAGCTTACGAAAATAAATAAATCCTAGGCTCATGAACCTAAAATCTCAAGTGCGAGCTTTGCTCTGGCACGAGTGAGATTTCTTAACGGTTCATTTCGCTTGGATTTATACTTATTTTCTCCAGATGATATTCTACAGCAATTGTAGTAATCTGCTTTTTTTCTCGTTAAAAGATATGTAAACCTATAGTAATTTTCAAATTCATATCCACGATTTTCACAACATGTACCGTAAAAACCCTTAAGTTTATAAGTAAATTCCTTTAGAATAAAAGTCTTTAACTAAGCGAGTCATCTGGAGAAAATTGTGAAAACTCAATCGAAGAAATCCGGCTAAAATTTGACCGCTTGAGTGCGGAGCACGAGCTTCAAATTTTAGGAGACCAAGATTTAGAAATCACAAATTTCTGTAGACCAGATATTCGAGCAAAACCGCTCCTACGCCCTGTTGACGAGCGAAGTTAAACCTTTTATTCTGGTATGAAACAACGTAAATCTCGCAACAAAAACTCGTCCTTGTCGATCTACATACGAATTCTCTGCTCCCAATCCAAAAACCATAACTCACATCCTTACCTACCTAAGCACCAACCCCATACAAACGAAAATTCATTCGAAAAAATCCGTCAAAATCAGGAAGTGCAAGCGAAGCAAGCGGACTGATTTAGGATTTTGAGAGTTGAATTATCAACTTTCTCCCCCAAATCCCCCATGAGGTGTGAGTCCTTTAGAATAAAAGGCTTTAACTAAGCGAGTCATCTGGAAAAAATTGAGAAAACTCAATCGAAGAAATCCAGCCAAAATTTGACCGCATAAGTGCGAAGCACGAGCTTCAAATTTTAGGATTTCGAGATTAGAGGCTTTCCAATTTTTGGAAGCTAGACGATGCGTGTTAAACCTTTTATTCTGGTATGAAACAACGTAATTCTTGCAACAAAAACTCGTCCCTGTCTACCTTCACACGAACTCTCTAACCTTACTCCCTTACTTCTCTATATCCTCAATATCATATCGATCCAAATCCTCATACACATACGACTGTTGAATACCACGCAAATAAACACCCCTGTCATCAACTCTATCTGTCAAAGCATTCTTCAACAAGTGTTTAATCTCCAAAGAATTCACCGGCGATCTCTCCATAGCACTCAAATAATCAGCCCTATCCACCATCGCCCAGTCAACACACACATTCAAATTCTTCTTCAACATCAAATCCAGCCAAATCCTAGTCGCACGACCATTCCCTTCCCTGAAAGGATGCGCCACATTCATCTCCACATACTTCTCAATAATCTCATCAAAAGAACCCTCAGGCATCCTCTCAATAATCGCCAAATTGCTTTCTAAATACAACAAATTTGCAAACCTGAAATTTCCCTTTGACAAATTCACATCACGAGTCTTCCCAGCAAAATCAAAAATATCCTGAAACAAAAATGCGTGAATCTCCTGCAAACCCTTGTAAGTACCAACCTCAAAATTATTAATCAAACCCTTGTCCCAAAGCTCAATAGCTCTTCTTTTCGACAAAAGCTCCTCATCAATAAAACGACCCATCAAACACCATCCTTTCTTATAACTATTTTATGTAAATTTCATTTCTCAATTATCATACGGTTATAATTTTTATTTTATTTTCTATAAGCGAAGCGTGCTTCAAATTTTAGGATTTCGAGATTAGAGACTTTCAACTTTAAGAGTTTTTAGTAGGAAGCATGGTTTGACGAAGAATATCATTCGGAAGAAATTTAGTTTGATTTCAAATCGAAGGGCTCCGGCTAAAATTTGACCGCTTGAGTGCGGAGCACGAGCTTCAAATTTTAGGAGACCAAGATTTAGAAATCACAAAT
>OIEX01000022.1_pt1 | contig 154875 bp, 143 predicted proteins | sample 1581911 | NCBI WGS metagenome assembly OIEX01 (sample SAMN07977761, study PRJEB24534) | human gut metagenome | reverse complement strand
ATCATCTAAAACAGGTACTTCATCGAGTTCTTTTTTTAGACCATATATTTTGCTTTGTTCAGGAGATATTCTCATAGGACGCCTCTTTTCAAAATCTATTAATATAGCAGTTGAAAAAACTTCTCCTATAACTTTTCCTTCAGAGTTCATTATAGTATTTTGCCTATAACCATAGAATTTTTTTGTACCTAATACCTTAGTTTGAACTGTTATTTTATCTCTTAATTTAGGGTATTCATATATAATTATATCATATTTTAAAAGTACCCAAATACAATTATTTTGAGCAAAGCCTTCCTTAGTTTCTCCTAAAGAATCAGATTGGGATATAATAACATCCCATAAGAAATCTCCTAAAGATGAAAATTTGCATTTATGTTCAGAGTCAACATCAAAAAAATTTATTGTATATTCCTTTTCAAAAATATTATTCAATTATAGTTCCTCCTTTTATAAAGTTTGCATGTGTTTATATTAAATATTGTATCATAGTTTTATAAATTTCATATATTTTACAGGAGATATAGAGATTAATGGACTGGATAAATATTAATAAATATTTCTATAAATACTATAGTTTAAGTATTGCCAATTATTGATTGCTTGTTACATATGTGGTAGAGTTTTTAATAGTTGGAAAATTAAATGAATATATTAAATATGATTTTTAAAGTAGCTTAAATAGGAGGTAAGGGAAACTTTTCAGGTGGATTACTATATATACATCATTTTAAAGAGTTATCAAGCAAAAGAATAATTTAAGAAATACTTAAGGAGGTTAAAAGAAAATGAAACGAGTTTATTTAGCAAGTCCATTTTTTAATGATACAGAGGTTGAATGTTTAGAAATAGTTGAGAAAATATTAGAAGAAAAGGGGTTAGAGGTGTTTTCACCTATGAGGAATCCAATGGATAAACATGCTGAAGTTGGTTCTCGTCAATGGTCAATTGAAACATTTATGAATGATTTAAAACATATTAAGTGGTCCGAAATAGTTGTGGGTATATATCATGGGAACTATTCAGATAGTGGAACAGCATGGGAACTTGGCTATGCGTATGCTACTGACAAACCTGTTATCTTAGTTCATGTTAGTAAAGATAGTAATCTTATGGTCCATGAGGGTTCACATGCTAATATAACATTAGATGAACTTAAAGATTATGATTTTAATAAGTTAACTAGTTCTTTTTATACAGGAGAAATGCTTTAATTAATAGAATTAAAGCATTTTAATAAGAAGAAATCAAAAGAGTTATAGCAACAAATTCATATAAATTTGCCTCTTATGCTGATGAGCTATGGGGAATGAGCAATGGCAAATTAATGTATGTAAAGAGCAAATAGTAATAAGTGTATAAAAAGACAATTATATTAATTTATTTATATTTTAAAAGAAATAGTGGTAGACTTATTTGATTCATAAATAAATAATCATAGTCAATAAAATGAATTGAAATTAAAATAGAGAGTAGCTTTTTTATGAGATTTACCAAAAGAATAGGCAAATGAGTATTTAAAAGATTTATTAACAAGAATTTAGATTAGAGGGATGAAAAATACATGATTTTTATTTTTCAGCCACAGGTAGCAGTAATTAAATCATTAAAAAATTAGTAGCATCCAATTATATCTGGACTACTAATTTTTTTTGAACTTTTTAATAATTAAAACATATAAATATTAATGGTTTTTAGTAAAAATTATCAGTATATTCTTCACTAAAACAATAAATAAGAAGTGTACCATAACAATAAGATCATTTCTTTTAAAAGATAGAATTTTAATCCTTCGGATTATAAAATTAATTCCAATGGAACTTAAAATTAATTTATTAATAATTATAACGATTATAAGTTTTGTAGTTACTTTATACATAAACAAAGTAACTACAAGTGAATGATAAAAAATACATTTTCAATGATTAAAAATGCCCCCTGCTTGTCAATAATTTAAATAGTTAAAGATAAGGGGGCTAGAATATGAAAGTAAGCAAAAAGGTAGCAATTATAATTTTAGCAATAAGTGTTTTTTTGATAAGTGATATAATAAGAGTTTCTGCAAATACATCGAATGATCTCAAATCTATAGGATTAAATAGCGAAAGTTTTGTTGAATATATGAATAATTTAGATATAAGTAAGGAAGAGATTGAGGAAATAGTAGATAAGGGTAAAGAGTTATCAGAAAATATTAAAGATAAAACCAATATTAAGGAATTTAAAATAAGTGAGTTAGTAAATATATATAAAGAAATAACTTCAATAGCTAATAATTTAAATCTTAATATAGATTTCAGTTTTAAAGACGGAAATTTTAACCTTAAAGAGAAAAATAGAGATGATATAATATTTAAGGGGAATGTGAATGATTTAGGTAAATATTTTGAGTTTTATAAAAATAATACTCAACTATTTGCCAAAGAGGTACTAGGAAATATTGAAAATAAAGAAATTCTTGATAACATAGGAGAAGTTGTAGAAGAAGAGTTTGGGGGATCAAGGGAAACATTAAATAACATTTTAATGATAGATGAAAATGAAGATATTAATGATTCAATAAATAGAGAAGATCAAAATAAATTTAGCACAAATAATGAAGGAGTAAATAATAAAGGTAATTATAATGAAAGCAAAAAAAGGAATTTCGGAACAGTATTTTCTATTTTTATTTTGACTGGTGCCTTTTTTACAATTGTGATTGCGTATATAAAATTTAGAAAATAAAAGCTAGCTACGTATCTAATTTTTAAATAAATTCACACAGTGATTTTAAAAATAGAAATTAATAAATGCTGGAACATTCATAAATAAATAATATTGTGTATATAAAAAGAAGTAGATTATCTACTTCTTTTTACATACATATTAATAAGCTAGTAAAATAATAATATACTTATAGATATTACTAAAGATAATTATTATAATAATATAGGGGGTGTTTAAATGGATAACTACAATTTTATAAATGATTTGTTTGATAAAATAAATGAAGAAAACAATAAAATAACACCAGCTAATATCATGTTAATTGGAAAGACTGGAGTCGGGAAAAGCACGTTAATTAATAGTATATTTAGGGAAGAGCTAGCTAAAACAGGAATTGGAAGACCAGTTACTCAGCATCTAAAAAAAATTACTAAAGAAGGAGTTCCAATAAATTTATATGATAGCAGAGGACTTGAGCTTGATAAAAATGTTCAAGAAAAAGTTAGAAATGATATAGATATTGAAATAGATAGAATACATAGAAATAAAGATATAAATTCTGATGATTTAATACATGTGGTTTGGTATTGTTTAAATTCTTCTTCAAATAGAATTGAAGATTTTGAAATTGAATGGATACGAGATTTATCTAAAAAAGTACCTGTTATTATAGTATTAACTCAAAGTTTTAGTGATAACTCTTTAGAACTTGAAAAATATATAGATAACATTAATTTAGATATAAGAGGAATTCAAAGAATACTTGCTGAGCCAATAAAATTTGGAAGTATAGAGATACCTAGCTTTGGATTAAATGAGCTTGTTGAGAAAACTTATCAAATTTTGCCTCAAGGGATAAGAAGGGCTTTTAATAATGCCCAGAAAGTAGATTTAAAAAGAAAAGTAGATGCAGCTACTAAATGGGCACTTGGATATATTGGTACTTCTTTTGGAGTTGGGTTTTCTCCAATTCCTTTTTCAGATTCAGCTATTCTTATACCAGCACAAGTAGGTATGCTTGCACATATAACCACTATTTTTGGTGTTAAAGTAGACAAAGAGCTACTAGTAGCCATAGCCTCAGGAGTTGGAGGCATTGCAGGAGCAACTGTTGCAGGAAAGACAATAGTAAGCAACCTTCTTAAGTTTATACCAGTTGCAGGTACTATTATTGGAGGAGCAATAAGTGGTACAACAGCAAGTGTATTAACAACAGCTTTAGCTTTTTCTTACATAGAAGTTATGAAAAGGGTAGCCTCCAATCAATATGAAGGAAAAGCTACTAAAAGTGAAGAAATATCCCAAATGATGTATGACGAATTAAAAAAGCATTTTAATAAAAGGTAAATTGATAATAAACAATAGTATATAAACATTAATATTCTTAACTACTTTATAGAAAAACCTATGCTAAGTAACTTAACATAGGTTTTTACTTTAATAATATTTATATATAATTAATTAAAATCCGCATTAAAATAATATCTTCTAGATATCGATAAATAATTAAAAAGCCCTTTGCCCTAAGAAATATACTATTATAAGTATAAAAAGTATTAAAGCTAAAAGTATAATCTTCTTAAAGTTTAATTTGTCATTTAAAAGTGTTATTATAACCTCCAGTATAAGTACTGATATAATTCCTATTAAACATAACTCGAAAAATAAAATGAAAAATATGTAATAGTAACCTATAGATATAAAAAATGAAGTAAAAAGTATTGTAAATAGACTTAATAAAATTATTATTATTAGTGGAAATATCTTATATTTTAATGACTTATGATTTTTAAAAGCAAAAAATTCATATATTAAGAATATCATAGATAAAATTAGCTTTAGAATATATATTAATTTATACAAATTCTAATCCTCCAGTTTATTTAAAAATATATTATTTTATAGTAAGAAATTTTTTAATATTTCTATTTGCCCAAAATATTAAAAATAAGGCTATACTTAAAAATACTATTGAAAAACTATATTCTTTAATAGTATTATTAATTAAATTTTTTATAAATATATTTAATATTGAAAATCCTAAAGAACTTTCAAATACTATCTCTAATTCAATAGCAGTAAGTTTAAAATGATTAAAATATGAAATAATAACTTTTAATAATGAATACTTATTTATATTTATTAAAAAATCATCATATAAAAAAGGAATATATAGTAAATTTATAAGATAAATATAAAATACTTCTTTAGTTAGAAAAAGAGTAAGGATATTAAGTATTGATAGGATATAAATTTTTTTTATAACAATCAACTTCTAAAGTAAAATAATGTATAATTAGCAAATAATATATATATTATATTATATCATGAATTAATTGATTAGTTATGTTTTAAAAGAGATTAATGGGATACCAATAATTTAAAATTATAGAATTGAATAGGACTTTATTAAAAATAAATTTGAAGTAATAAAAAATACTGCCAAGTAAATAGATTATAGGCAGTATTTTTATGCATTTTTATAGTTTTATTTATCAATAACTTTAAAGTAATTTCCTTCAATTATATCATCTGCAATTTTGAATACATCTTTCAAATGGTTTTCTTCATTTGCGTCTTTTGGAGTACCAATAATATCTCCATTGTTTAATATTGTTGCATTTCTATTTGTATTAACTAGGACTCTACCCATAGATGTATTATCAAATTTAGATCTTTCAACACCTAAAAGATAAGAAATTGTAGGTAAGAAATCCACTTGTCCACCAGCTTTAGATATAGTGGTAGCTTTTAAAGCTTTATTATAAATTATAAAAGGTATTTTCTTATCATTTTCTTGCCACCAGTTTTCATTTAATGGAGCATCTTTTATTTCTTCTTCATAGAATTTATGAACACCACCATGATCTCCATATATCATTAAAACTGTATTATCTAATTGACCATTCTTTTCAAGTTCCTCAATAAAAAGTTTTATTGCTTCATCTGCGTATCTTACACTTTGGAAATAACCACCTAACATATTATCGTCTAATTCCTTAGGTAAATTTAATAATTTTTTATCTTCTGGCATTTCAAATGGACCATGACTTGTTAAAGTAGCAATGAAAGTATAAAATGGTTGATTTTCTGATTTAATCTTATCTGCAATTTGTTTCAAGTAGGATTCATCAGATAGTCCTGGTCCAATTACTTCATCAATATTAAATTCATTTATATCCCAAAGCTTATCTGCACCAAATGACTTATGAGGTTCAGCCCAATTCCAACTTCCAGGTAATTCTGCATGAGTTGAAATTGTTGTATATCCTTCATTGTTTAATATATTTTGCAAACTATTATATTTGGTCCAAGGATATGTTGGAAATGTACTAGTTGCTCTGATAGGGAAAATAGATGTATTAACCATCAAATCACAATCAGAGCTAGTTCCAGAATTGTTTTGCTCATAAATATTATCAAAATATAAACTTCCAGAAAGCAGTTTGTTTAAAGTAGGCGTAATTTCTTGTCCATAAACTTTTTTATTTATAACAAAATTTTCTAATGATTCAACTTGAATTGCAATTAAGTTTTTTCCTTTAAGCATTCCGAAATACTCATTATCTGGAATATCTTCTTTATTATTATTCATCCAAGATTGTACATCATTTATATCTGAATCAGATAACTCTTTGTTTCTTCCTACAAAATATTTTAAATCAAACCCATGATAGCCTAAAGGGCTCATATCACTAAATGTTTGAAAAGGGGCCCAAGATAATCTTAAAAATGATTGTCCAGGTATTGTACCTTTTATATCAATTATATAGTGAGAAATAAAAATAATAAGTGCACTTAATGAAAATACTATAGCAGTTTTTAAAATTCTTAATGATAATCTTGAATTATCATTATACTTTCTTAACTTATCAAATTTAAATAAGATAAAGAACACTATAAAATCTATAAGAAATAATAAATCTACAGGTCTAAAGTTTATTAAATTCTTACCAATAGGATTAAATATTTCTGGATGGAGCAAATGTCTAATTGATAAGAATGTTCCATTATTCCTGTAGTACCAGATATCTGCAATAAATAATAGAGTAATAATTGCATCAATTATTAATGCAGTCCACATTTTACCCTTGTATTTAAATAAGAACATAATACTTAGTATTAATGTTATTATAACTAAATGTGCTCCAATAGCAGGAACTCCAAAATACATAGTGGAAAAATTTATACTAGATGAATTTGTAGTTCTAAGCATTGAGAGTAAAAGCATAGATTTTGCTTGAAGTATCAATACCATAAGTATAAATAGCCAATTATTTAATACTATTTTTTTAAATTTATCTTTCATATGATTTCCTCCGAAATAAACTATTTCTTTTCAATTTATTTTATCTTAAATATAGAATTAACGCCATATAAAAATTATTATGTCAAAAAAAAGTAATATTCAACTTTAACAAGTATTATATTTACTCTTTTAAATTACAAATGTATAATTATTCTAAAGGAGGAATTTTTAGAATAATTAGAAAAATATTATATTATATAATGAGGGTGATAATTAGTAGGGTGAGAAAAAATAAAGTTGATAAAATTATTGACAGAAAAAGTAGAAAAATATTGCTAGAATATACAATGTGATTTATAAAAATTAAAATTAAATAATTTAATTTAGGGAGGAATAATTATGTCACAAAAAAATAAGCTCTCTCATGATGCTTATGGTGGAATAAGTGGAGAAAATTACACGCCTTACATTTCAGTTAAGGATGCATTGCCAGAGTTAACTATAGCATCCATAGTAGTTGGATGCATATTTGCAGCAGTTTTTGCAGCTGCAAATGTATATTTAGCATTAAAGGTAGGTATGACTATCGCAGCCATAATACCTACATCAATACTTGGGACAGCCCTATTATATGCCTTTGGACGAAAAAGTATTTTAGAATCAAATATGGTAGCAGGAATAGCAGGAATAGGAGAATCTTTAGCTGGAGGTATCGTATTTACATTACCTGCTATCGTTATATGGAATGGAGATATTACATTATTGCAAATAGTCACTGTTACTATTTTAGGTGGAATTTTAGGAGTTTTATTTGTTATTCCTCTGAGAAAGTATCTAATGGTTGAAGAACACGGAAAGCTAGCATTCCCAGAAAGTATGGCTGCATCTGAAGTTCTTGTTAACTCAACAGTAGGTGGTACTGGACTTAAAAGTGTTATAACTGGTTTAACTGGTGGTGGAATATATAAATTTTTATCAGGTGGATTATTGTTATGGTCTGAAAGTCCTACATGGATGATAAACATGTCACAAAACGGTAAATCTATATTTCAAAGTATGTTTGGAGTTGATGCTTTAGCTTCACTTCTAGGCGTTGGTTTTATAGTTGGAACAGAAGCTGCTCTCTATATGTTTGCAGGCGGTGCAATAGCTTATTTTGGACTTATACCATTAATTAAATTTTTTGGCGATGGAGCTGTCAATGCAGTATTCCCAGCAACTGTTCCAATTGCAGAGATGACTGCAAGTGCTATAAGGGGAGAATATATAAGATATATTGGTGCTGGAGCAGTTGCAGCAGGTGGCTTTATAAGCCTTGGAAAATCAATTCCAATAATAGTTAAATCAATGAAAGCTGCTTTTTCAGGAATGAAGGCCTCAGGGGAAAATGTAAAAAGAACAGATAAGGACTTACCTATGACTTGGGTTATTGGAGGGGCTACATTAGTATTCCTATTATCTTGGTTGTTACCGATTACAGGAATCCATCCAGTAGGAGCTTTATTAGCAGTATTATTTTCGTTTTTATTTTCTGTTGTATCTGCAAGAATATGTGGAATTATTGGAGCATCGAACAATCCAGTGTCTGGTATGACAATAGCAACTTTATTATTTATTACTGGAATTTTAAAGGCTTTAGGAGTTGTAGGCAACAGAGGTATGATAATGGCTATACTTGCTGGTGCTATAGCTTGTGTTGCAACTGCTGTAGCAGGAGGAACTTCTCAAGCTTTAAAAACTACATTTATTTTAGGTGGAACTCCTAAAAATATAGAAATTGGATTAATTATGGGATTAATAGTATCAGCAATTGCTGGAGGCGCTGCAATGCTATTATTAATAAATATTTATGGTATTGGTGGAGAAGCTGGTCTTCCGGCACCGCAAGCAACTCTAATGTCTATGGTTGTTCAAGGTGTTATGGATGCACAATTACCATGGACTTTAGTTCTAGTAGGAGCTGCAATAGGTATTGCAATTGAAATATTAGGACTACCTGTATTACCAGTTGCATTAGGCATATACTTACCAATAAATTTAAGTGTTGGTATTTTAGCTGGTGGTATAGTTAGAGTTATAGTAGATAAGAAATTTAAACATGACGAAGAAGTTAAGAAAGAAAAAGTTGAAAAAGGTATATTAATTTCTTCAGGATTAGTTGCTGGAGATGCCTTGATTGGTATTTTAGTAGCAGGTTTAACGGGATTTGGAATTAATGAAGTTGTTGGAATAGGTCCTAAGTTATTACCTGTATTAGCTGAAAGTAAAGAATTTGCTTTAGTTATGTTTTTAATTTTAACTTATTTAGTATATAAATATATTATAAGTGATAATAAAAAGGAAAGTAAGGCTAATTAAATTATTGGAGAATAATAATGTTTAATAATAATAGTAAAAAGCAAGAAAACTTCTTGTTATATATACCAGTAAAGAAACATAAGGCTTTTGAAGAAAAAAATAATAGAGTATATTTGATATTTCATCATGATAAATTAATAGAGAAAATAGCTATAAAGTTATTAAAAAAGCCGGCTATTACTGATATAGAACTAGATGAATTAGGAAGTGAAGTCTGGAGATTAATTGACGGTGATAAAAATATTCTTCAAATAGTTGAAAAAATGAGAGAAAAATTTGGAGAAAAATGTGAACCTGTTAATGAAAGATTAATTTTATTTATTCGTTATTTAAATAAAAGAAACTGGATAAATTTTAAGAAAAGTATATAATAAAAAGAGCTAGAGATAAGTATTTCTAGCTCTTTTAAGCTCCTACGCCACTAAAGCGGTTTATACTATATAATAACTAAATAAATTTTATTAATAGTAGTGGATGGACTAAGAACCCCAGCAACCTACTAAAGTATAATTTGCTTAAAAATAGAAATATAAAAAAGTATATTATTTAGGTCTTGAGTAGCATATAGGATATAAAGTGAATTATTTGCAAGCTATAGGATTTGAATCAAATATTTTATAGATTAATATAACAATAGTATTAATAATTAAATATAATATATTATCAGTAATTAAAAGGAGTTTTATTATGGAAAGTCCCTAAGCTAACACCTTTAGTAATATTTATATTTTGTTCTGCTATAAATGATAATTTAAACTATATAAATTATTTGTATACTAGATATAGAAAAAGGATAGATAACATAAATAACAATGAAAAAGTTATTAAAGTAAATAAAAATATGCAAGAAGTTTTAAAAGATTTATTTAAATAAATCCACAAAGGGCGCAATCTTAGAAATTTATTTAATATAAAACTTATTCAATTTCAAGTAAGCTTTATTTCATTAAAAAAGATAATCTCTTATTTCTATAAAGGGGGACGCGAAACGCGCCCCCCTTTTTAAACCATTGATTTTATTTGCTTAAAAACGCTTTTAAACTTAAATAGAAATTTTTCTATATTATTTATATATACGCAAAAATGAAAATTCTAATTTGTGAATCTCTTTTATCTACTAATATCAAAATTTATTTTGATACAGCCCCTTTTTATTTAATAAAAACAAAAATATAAAATTAAATATCTATATAATGTATAAAGGGATAATTATATAAAAATAGCAATTTTGTTATATTTTTTGATGTTATAATACAAGAAATAATTAAAGATTTATTTTATAATATGCTTGTAGACATAAAAAATTATTAAGAATAGAGGGTGATTTAATGTTAGGTAGACTATTAGGTTATGAAGTGAATAATAAAGAAATTACATTAAAGTATGAAGAACATGAAGCTACTATAACAATTATTAATGATGGGGTTATTAATTTTTTTGTTCCATTCCACAGAAAAGAACGAAATTCCAAGGCGGTAGAAAATTTAAATATAGAAAGTTCTAGTTTTTCAGTAGAAAGAACTGAAGATACTTTAAATATATTAACAGAAAAATTAAAAATTGTTGTTAATGATGATTTTAAGATAGATATTTATGATAAAAATGAAAAGGTTTTATGTAGGGATTATAGGGATACAAGAAATCCATTTAAAAGAAGAGGAAATAATCTGGATCTTGCAGCTGAAGAAGGACATAGTTTAAATGGACATCAAGATTTTAAGGTTTATGTGGCAAAGACAATGGAAGATGATATGTATTTTTATGGTCTAGGAGAAAGAACAGGATCTTTAAATAAGAAGGGTTATCATTATAAAAATTGGAATACTGATGATCCAAGTCCTCATGGAGAAACATTTGAGCAATTATATAAATCAATACCATTTTTAATATCATTAAAAGATGAAGAGGCATTTGGAATATTCTTCGACAATCATTTTGAAAGTCATTTTGATATGGGAAAAGAAAACTCAGAATACTATTATTTTGGAGCTGTAGAAGGTAACTTAGATTATTACTTCATATATGGACCAGAAGTAAAAAATGTAGTAAATGAATATACAAAGCTTACAGGAAAAACTCCTCTTCCTCAATTGTGGACATTAGGATATCAACAATGTAGATGGTCATATGCACCTAAAGAAAGAGCTTTAGAGATAGCAAAAGCTTTTAGAGATAAGGGGATTCCTTGTGACACATTATATTTAGATATAGATTATATGGACGGTTTTAGAGTATTTACTTGGGATAATAAAAAATTTGAAAATCCAAAGGAGTTTACTGATGAGCTTAAGGATATGGGATTTAAAGTTGTTACAATTATAGATCCTGGTGTAAAAATAGATAAAGAATATAATATATATGATGAAGGAATGAAAAATGACTATTTTGCAAAAGACAAAGATGGAATAGTATATAAAAATAAAGTTTGGCCAGGAGATTCAGTTTATCCTAACTTTATGAGTTCAGAAGTTAGAAAATGGTGGGCAAAAAATCAAAAGATTATGATGGATGCAGGTGTTTCAGGAATATGGAATGATATGAATGAACCAGCTAGTTTTAATGGACCATTACCAGATGATGTAGTTTTTAATGAAGATGGGTTAGAGGTTACTCATAAAGAAATACATAATATATACGGGCATATGATGAGTAAATCTACTTATGAAGGAATAAAAGAAACCACAAATAAGAGGCCATTTGTAGTTACAAGAGCATGCTATGCAGGCACTCAAAAATATTCAACTATTTGGACTGGAGACAATCAAAGTACATGGGAACATTTGAGAATGTCTATTCCTATGTTAATGAATTTAGGTTTAAGTGGAATGAGTTTTTGTGGAACAGATGTTGGGGGCTTTGGACATGATTGTACTGGTGAGTTATTAAGTAGATGGGTACAAGTAGGAACATTTACACCATTATTTAGAAATCATTCAGCAATGGGAACTAGAGATCAGGAACCATGGGCATTTGATAAAGAAACAGAGGAAATTAATAAAAAATATATAAATCTTCGTTATAAGTTAATTCCTTATTTATATGATTTAATGTGGAAGTGTGAAAATACTGGAGCTCCAATTATTAGACCTCTTCTATTTGAATATCAAAGTGATAAGAATACTTATGAAGTAAATGACGAATTCCTTTGTGGAGATAGTATTTTAGTATCTCCAGTAGTTGAACAAGGTATGAGACAAAAACTTGTTTACTTACCAAAGGGAAGTACATGGATAGATTTTTGGACTGGCGAAAGCTATAATGGAGGACAATATATAATAAAAGAATCTCCTTTGAATATTTGCCCTATATTTGTAAAAGCAGATTCCATTATTCCAATGAGCATAGAACAAAATTATATTGGTGAAAAAGAGAGTGATGAACTAATTTTAAACCTATATTTAAGCGAAGAAGAAAATGAGTTTAAATATATTCATTATAATGATGATGGTGAAAGTTTCGAGTATAGAAATGGAATATATAATGAATATGAAATAATTGTATCTAACAAAGAAAGCATTGATATAAAATTTATAATAAATAAGAATAATTATATTAAAAAATATTCTAAAGTTAAGTTTATAATAAATAATTTAAAAACAAATAAGAAAATAACATTAAACGGTAAAGAAGTTAGCTTAAATAATAATTCTATAGAAATGAATATATAAAAAATAAAAGCTAGTAGAATTAGAAATATCTACTAGCTTTTATTTAAGTATTTAGTTTTTTATTTATATATATAATTAAATGGTATATTATTTAACAAATTCAACTACATCTTCAAAAGCTCTTCTAGTTTTAGGCGCAGGATTTTCATTTCTATATCCTAATGCTAGCATACATGATATGTTAAAGTGATTTGTATCTAGAAGATTTCTATCACTTAATATTTTTGTAACAGCTTCAGCATCATATCCACCTATAGTGCATGAATCAATTCCGATTAAAGCTGAAGTAGTTAGCATTGTACCAAGTGCAATATATACTTGTTCTCTTGAATAATGGTTTATTTCTTTTTCATTATTTTTAAATCTATTATCATTTACATCTTTTATCATCTTTAACATTATATCTGCAACTTCTTTTGGTAAATGTTTATCTTCATTAAATAATTTGTTTAAATATTCAGAATCTGCCTTCAAATCATTTGCTCTTCTATTTAAAAGTATTACTAAATGGCTACAAGAAGGAATTTGTTTTTTGCCACCTAAAGCAACGGTAGCTAATTCATTTTTTAAGTCTTCATTAGATATAACTAAGAATTTCCAAGGTTCAATACCAATTGAGCTTGGGGATAATCTACCACTTTCAAGTATTAAATTTAAGTCTTCATCGTTGATTTTTTTATTTTTATCAAATTCTTTACAAGCATATCTATTATTTAAAGCATTTAAAATTTCAGTATTGTTCATATTAAACTCTCCTTTATTAATTAATATTTATAAACTTTATAATTTAAATTATAATATATAAAGTAGTATAATGAATAAGGTATCTCAAAACAAGTAGGCAAGTTTTCTTTAGTTAGTTACAAAAAAGTAAGTAATGGAGGCTAAATTATGAGTAATTATATTGAAAAAAAAGAAATAAACGAAGAAGATGTTAAATATGCTTTAGACATATTATCAGGAAAGTGGAAACTAAAAATAATGATAGAAATTTGGAAAAATGAAAGCATACGTTTTAATCAATTAGAAAAAAATGTAGATGGTATATCTAGTTTAATGCTAACAAGATGCCTTCGTGAACTTGTTGAATATAAAATAATAGAAAGAAAACAATTTAATGAAATACCTCCACATGTAGAGTATTCTTTAACAAAGCTTGGAAAATCTATTTGTCCAATAATACATTCATTAGAAGAGTGGGGAAATAAGGTTAAAAGTGAAATTAATAAAAAATAATGTATATCATTGATGAATATACATTATTTTTATTTTATACAATTTTAAAAAAACTATACTTTATTAGAATTCTATTTTATAAAAAAGTTAATAAAATATATTTAAAATGTTTTTTTTTGTGAATTTAAGTTGACTTATAATATAAAAAGAGATAATATAAGTACAAGAATATTAATTGTATAAAATTAAATTTTAAACAATGTTAAATAAATGGAGGAATATTAAATGAATTTTTATGATTTTAATGCTAAAGATATTGATGGAAAAGAAATAAATATGAGTAACTATAAAGGAAAGGTAATTTTAGTAGTTAATACTGCAAGTAAGTGTGGTTTTACTCCTCAATATGCAGATTTAGAGAAATTGCACAAAGAATTTAATGAAAGTGGATTAGAAATCTTGGGATTCCCTTGTAATCAATTTTTAGAACAAGAACCTGGAAATAACAAGGAAGTTAAAAGCTTTTGTGAAATAAATTATGGAGTAACATTTAAATTATTTGAAAAGATAGACGTAAGAGGCCTTACTGCACATCCAATATTTAAATTTTTATGTGAAAAAGAAAAGTTTAGAGGATTTGATTTAACTAAACCAAATGGAAAACTATTAAATAGTATATTAAATGAAAAATTTCCAGAATACTTAATTGATGATTCAATAAAGTGGAATTTTACAAAGTTTCTTATCGATAGAGAAGGGAATGTTGTAGGAAGATTCGAACCAACAGTAGATCCTCTTGATATGATTGAAAATATAAAGAAATTACTATAATAAAAGGAGATAATTTCATGAGCTTTTATGAATATTCTGCAAAAAATATAGATGGAAAAGAAATAAATATGAGCGATTATAAAGGAAATATAATTTTAGTTGTTAACACAGCAAGTAAATGCGGCTTTACCCCTCAATTAAAAGATCTTGAAGAACTCTATAAAGAATATAAAGATTCAGGTGTAGAAATATTAGGTTTTCCATGTAATCAATTTTTAAATCAAGAGCCAGGAGATAATAAAGAAGTTAAGAACTTTTGTCAAATAAATTATGGAGTTACATTTAAGATGTTTGAAAAAATAGATGTTAATGGAAGTAATACTCATCCCATATATAAATATTTAAAAGAACAAGAAAAAGGATTATTAACGAAAGATATTAAGTGGAACTTTACTAAATTTTTAATTGACAAAGAAGGGAATGTTATAAAAAGATATTCTCCAACAACCTCTCCTTAAAAAATAAAAACAGACATAGAAAAACTATTATAAATATAAATACGTTTATAATAGATATTGACATAAGAGCTTTAAAAATGTAAAATCAATTTAATTTAATAAAATTAAATTTGATATTTATATTGTAGGTGAATAATATGAATGAATATGATAATCTAAAGTTAGATAATCAAATATGCTTTTCCCTTTATGCCGTATCACGAGAAATAATAAAACTGTATAAGCCAATATTAGATAAAATCAATCTTACTTATACTCAATATATAGTAATGCTTGTATTGTGGGAAGAAAGAAAAGCAACTGTAAAACATCTTGGAAATAGATTACATTTAGATTCTGGAACTTTAACACCATTACTAAAAAAGTTGGAAGGAATGGAGCTTATAACTAGATATAGAGACAAAAATGATGATAGAGTTGTTATAGCTGAATTGACTAAAAAGGGCTCTGATCTTCAAGAAAAGGCAAAAGATGTTCCAAGTAAGATGATGTGTAATATTAATATTTCAAGGGAAAAAGCTATTGATTTAAAAAGAAATTTAGATGAATTACTTAAGAATTTAGAATAACTTTAAATAGAGTGTATTTAGTTTTTAAATTAAATATGCTCTATTTTTATATAAACAAATTTATTGCATAAAACCTTATACTAGAGTACTATATTAGGTGTTTATTAAAAAAACGGAGTGATTAATAATGGAAGAAAGATTACAAAAATATATGGCTAGATGCGGTGTAGCATCTAGAAGAAAATGTGAAGAAATCATATTAAGTAGTAAGGTAAAAATAAATGATAAGATTGTAAATGAGTTAGGAGTAAAGATAGATCCTTCTAAAGATATAGTATTTTATAATGGGAAAAGAATACTCCCTGAAGAAAATAAGCTATACATAATGTTAAATAAGCCAGAAGGATATATAACTTCTGTAAAAGATGAAAAAGGTAGAAAAACTATATTAGATTTAGTAAAAGTTAATGAAAGAATATATCCTATAGGAAGATTAGATTATGATAGTTCAGGATTAATTTTATTAACTAATGATGGTGATATATATAATAAAATAATACATCCAAGAGTTGAAGTTGAAAAGAAATATATTGCATTATGTAAAGGTGTATTTTCTGATGAAGAAATTAAAAAATTTGAAAATGGAATTGATATAGGTGGGTATATAACTGCTAATGCAAAAATAAAACTTATTGATAAAGAAAAGGATAAAAAGACTAATACAGTTAATTCTTTAGTTGAAATTATAATTCATGAAGGGAAAAATAGACAAATAAGAAAAATGTGTTCTGCACTTGGTCATGAAGTTATAACATTAAAAAGAGTCGCTGTAGGAGATATAAAATTAGGTTATTTAAAAAGAGGAGAATGGAGAAATTTAACTAAAGATGAGTTAAATTATATTAATTCATTATAGGGGGAAATATGTACAGATATGTAGGAAATATAAGTGATCTATCACATTATATAGTAAAGGATTTTGTGTTAAATAAAAAGATAGCTATAGATGCAACATTGGGCAATGGACACGATACTGATTTTTTATCTAGTATATTTGAAAAAGTTTATTCTTTTGATATACAAAATCAAGCTTGCGATAATTACAAACTAAAAGAAATTAAAAATGTAGAAATAATAAACGATTCTCATCATTTATTAAAGAAATACATTGATGAAAATGTTGATTGTATAATGTATAACTTAGGTTTTTTACCTGGAGGAGATAAGGAAATTACTACATTACATAATACATCTTTAGAAAGTATAAAAGAAGGTCTTGAGATTTTAAAAAGTGGTGGATTAATGACAATATGTATTTATAGAGGCCATTATGAAGGTAAAATTGAAGAATCTTGCATTTTGGAGTATTTAAAAAATTTACCTAAAAATAAGTTTGGAGTCATGGTTCAATCATACCTAAACCGTGAAGATATCTCACCTTTACTTGTAGTTATAGAGAAAAAATAAAATTGACAACTTTACAATTTATTACAAGTTTTTATAAGAAATATATAATAAAATGAAATGATTATTGATGAATTATTCAAAAAGTGATAATATATAAATATAAGTTTATAAGTAAAAGTTGTTAAGTTTAACGAAAAGAAGGGATACGGATGGATAATAATCTGAATGAAAACTCAAAAGATTTAATGCGATTAATACAAGCAAGATTTTCAAGATTAAGTAAAGGACAAAAATTAATTGCAGAATATATCTTAAAAAATTATGATAAGGCTGCTTTTATGACTGCAGCAAAATTAGGGGTCTCTGTTGGGGTTTCAGAGTCAACAGTAGTTAGATTTGCTAATGAATTAGGTTTTTCTGGCTATCCTAAGCTTCAAAAAGCATTACAAGAATTAATAAAAAATAAACTGACAACAGTTCAAAGATTGGAACTATCCAATGATTATGTTAGTGAGGGATATGCTCTTAAAGGTGTACTTAAGGCGGATATGGAAAATATAAGAGCAACTCTTGAAAAGATAAATTATAATACATTTGAAGAAGTTGTTAATAAGATATTTGAAGCTAAAAGAATATATATTATAGGACTTAGAAGTTCAACTGCTTTGGCTGAGTTTTTAGGTTTCTACTTAAATATTATTTTACAAAATGTTAAGACAGTGGGCTATGGTATTTCTGATATATTTGAACAAATGATTAATGTGGAGGAAGGAGACTTGGTAATAGGTATAGGTTTTCCAAGATATGCTTCTAGAACTATAGATGCACTTGCATTTGCACAAGATAGAGGAGCTGATGTTGTAGCAATTACAGATAGCCTTTTATCTCCATTAGCTTCTAAATCAGATTATGCATTAATAGCTCAAAGTAATATGGCATCATTTGTTGATTCACTTGTAGCACCTTTATCTGTAATTAATGCATTAATAATCGCTGTAGGTATGAGAGAAAAACAAAGTATTACAGATACATTTAACAATCTTGAATTAATTTGGAAAGATTATAATGTATATTCTTATAACAATAAAAATGTTGGAGACGATTAATAATAAGAGTGTTAAGTTATGTTTATTAAACATTTCTTAGCACTTTTTAATTGCATGTTATATTGAATTAAAGATATTAAAATGATATATTTATTATGACAAAATAATGCATTAGGAGGAATATAATGAAAAAAGTAATAGTTATAGGAGCTGGACCAGCAGGAATGATGGCAGCTATAACAGCATCTAAAAATAATAATAATGTTATATTATTAGAATCTAATGAAAAGTTAGGTAAAAAGTTATTTATTACAGGTAAGGGAAGATGTAATGTTACAAACATTAAGGATATTTCAGAGTTTTTTGATTATATACCAGGTAATCCTCATTTTTTATATAGTGCATTATATACATATACAAATGAAGATACAATTAATTTTTTTGAGTCCCAAGGAATAAAGTTAAAGGCTGAACGTGGAGGGCGCGTATTTCCTTTTTCAGATAAATCTTCTGATATAATAAAAGGTTTATCAAATGAACTTTCAAAAAATAATGTTGAAGTAAAATTAAATAGTAAAGTTACCGATATAAATTTAAAAGAAGGTAAAATAGAATCTGTAAAAGTAAATGATGAATATCTTATAAAGGCTGATTATTTTATTATTGCTACAGGGGGTGTTTCTTACCCATTAACAGGTTCTAAAGGAGATGGTTTAAAGTTTTCTAAAAAGTTAGGCCACAATATAACAGAATTAAAGCCATCATTAGTTCCTATAGAGATAAAAAACAATTGGGCTAAGGATTTATCGGGATTAACTCTTAAAAATATAGAAATATCAATTTTTGATGAAAAAGTTAAGAAACCTTTATATAAAGATCAAGGAGAAATGCTATTTACAAGTTACGGTGTATCTGGACCTCTTATACTTAAGGGATCAAGATACATAACTAATAATGGTAATTATAACATAAACTTAGATTTAAAGCCTGCTTTATCAAATGAAGAACTAGATAAGAGGATTCAAAAGGATTTTAAAAAATTTATTAATAAGGATTTTAAAAATTCACTAGATGAATTACTTCCTAAAAAACTTATACCAATTATTATTGAGCTTTCTGAAATATCAGAAAATAAGAAGGTAAATGAAATAACAAAAGAGGAAAGAAAAAATCTTGTGAATTTAATAAAAGGAATCAAATTGAAAGTAATGAGGCTCAGACCTATAGAAGAAGCAATAGTAACATCAGGTGGAGTAGATACTTTAGAAATTGATCCTTCTACTATGAAATCTAAAATAATATCAAATTTATCTTTTGCTGGGGAAGTTATAGATGTCGATGCCTTTACTGGAGGGTATAATGTTCAAATTGCATTGTCTACAGGCTTTTTAGCAGGAAGTAATACATAAAATTACTTGTTAAAAATAGATAATAATAATATAATTTATATGAAAATGTTTTTCAAATATGAAAGGTGGAATATTATTTTGAGAATATCAGTTGCTATAGATGGACCAGCAGGGGCAGGGAAAAGCACAATTGCTAAATTAGTTGCCAAGAAATTTAATTTAATGTACATAAATACAGGAGCAATGTACAGAGCTGTAGCTTTAGTTGCAAGAGAAAATAATATTGAAGATACAGATATTGAAGGATTATGTAATTTAATAGATACGCTTGAAATGAGATTTGAAAATGATGATTTAATTTTAAATGACATTAATGTTCAAGAACAAATAACAATGCCAGAAATAAGTGCAATAGTATCTAAATATGCTTCAATTCAAGAAGTAAGATCTAGATTAGTTAAATTACAAAGAGATATGTCAAATAAATTTGATGTTATAATGGATGGAAGAGATATTGGTACAGTAGTACTAAAAGATTCTAAATTTAAATTTTTCTTAACTGCAACTCCAGAAGCTAGAGCAGAAAGAAGATATAAGGAGTTAAAAGATAGAGGATTAACTGTTGATTACTCTAATATACTTGAAGATATAATAAAAAGAGATTATATAGATAGTAATAGGGAAGTTGATCCTTTAAAGAAAGCAGATGATGCCATTGAAATTGATACAACAGGATTATCAATTTCAGAAGTAACAGAAAAAATATGTTTAAATATAAAAAATAATATTTAATAAGAATATTATAGTCTAAACATTTAAAAATATAATATACTTAAAATATAATATGTAATTAAACTTAGGAGAATTAATATGAATAAAGTTGTATTAGCTGAAAGTGCAGGATTCTGCTTCGGTGTACAAAGAGCCGTAGAAGAAGCACTTAAGGTAAAAAAACAATATGATAAAAAGATATATACATTAGGACCTTTAATACATAATAATGATGTAGTTAGATATTTAGAGAAAAATGATATATATTCAATTGATTTTAGCGAAATTGATAAGCTAGAAAAAGGAGATGTAATAGTAATTAGATCTCATGGAGTTACAAAAAAAGTTGTAAATACTTTAGAAGAAAAAGGTCTTGTAGTAGTAAATGCAACATGTCCATATGTAACTAATATCCATAAGAAGGTTAATAAATATTCAGATTTAGGATATAATATTGTTATATTAGGGGATGACAAGCATCCAGAAGTTATTGGAATAAATGGATGGTGTAATGATAGTGCTATAATAACAAAAGATGGTACTTTCGAAGAAGAACTTCCTAAAAAGATTTGTGTTGTATCACAGACTACAGAAAAAGAAGAAACTTGGAAAAATACATTAAATAATTTATCTTCTAATTCTAAGGAATTATTAGCATTTAACACAATTTGTTCTGCTACAGAAGTAAGACAAAAAAGTGCTAATGAATTATCTCAAAATGTTGATACTATGATTGTAATTGGAGGAAGAAATAGTTCTAATACAACTAAACTTTATCAAATAGCAAAAGCTAATTGTCCAAATACAATTCATGTTGAAAATGCTAAAGAACTTACTAAAGAGTTCATAGAAGAAAATAAAGGGAAAGTTGTTGGAGTTACTGCTGGAGCATCTACTCCTGACTGGATAATAAAAGAAGTAATTGATATTATGGAGGGAAAGATTAATATGGAAGATCAATTGAAGCTAATGGAAGAAATGGATAGAAGATTTAGAATTGGAGACGAAATAAAAGGTGGAATTCTATCAATTGGAAGAGAAGAACTAGTTATTTCTCTTGTTGGATATAAATCAGATGGAGTTATTCCATTTAAAGAACTTACTTCAGAAGAAAACTTAGAATCATATCTTTCTTCATTAAAAGTTGGAGATGAAATAACTGCTAAGGTTATAAAGCTTAAAAATGAAGATGGAAATGTAGTACTTTCAAGATTAGAATATGAAAAGAAATCTGTATTGAATGAGCTTGAAAGTATATTTAATAATAAAGAAGTATTTTCAGTTAAAATAAAGGATGCTAAGGAAAAAGGAATAATAGGATATTATAAGGGTGTTAGAATATTTATACCAGCTTCTCAAGTTGATATAAGATTTTCAAATGATAGAAGCAATTTAATAGGAGAAAATTTAGAAGTAAGACTAATCGACTTCTCATTAGATAACCCTTCAAAGATAGTTGCATCAAGAAGAATTATATTAGAAGAAGAGAAAAAAGTTAAAGAAGATGCTGCTTGGGAAAATATAAACGTTGGTGATGTTGTAAAGGCTGAAGTTAAGAGATTTACAAGCTTTGGAGCATTTGCTGATATAAATGGAGTAGATGGATTAATACATTTATCTCAAATATCATGGAGTCATGTAAAATCAGCAGAAAGCGTTCTTAAAAAAGGTCAAATTATTGATGTTAAGATAATAGAAGCAGATAGAGAAAATAATAGACTTTCTTTAAGCATAAAGGCTTTAACTCCAGAACCATGGAGCAATATAGAAGAAAAATATCCAGAAGGATCTGCAGTTTTAGGAAAAGTAGTAAGAATTAGTGATTTTGGTGCTTTTGTTGAGTTAGAACCAGGTGTAGATGGATTGGTTCATATTTCTAAAATAACTCATGATAGAATCAATAATCCTGGAGATGTTTTAAAGATTGGTGATGAAGTAAAAGCAATAATCCTTTCAGTAGATGCAGAAAATAAAAAAATAGCATTAAGTATAAAGGATGCTGAGTAAGTAATATATATATTAAGACACACATATAAATTATATGTGTGTCTTTTATTATTATCTTGACCAGAATATTATGGAAGAAGTATACTAATTTATATAGAGAATAAAAGGGGTTTGCAGTAATGTTAGAGAAATTGACATTAAACAATATGGAATCTTTTAAAGGACTTTATTCTAAGAGCATGAAACATGAAAATTATGATAAAGATTTCTTTAAATGCTATAATAATCAAAATTTCTTAATAAAATTTTTATATAGAAAATTTATGAGAATTATAAAATTAAATAATACTGATATTGGATATATATGGTACGAAGCACCAATGGATAATTATATTAGGATTTGGGCATTATATATAGATTCAAATTATATAAATCTAATAAATAAATCAATATTATCTTATTTTGACAATAGTACGCTTTCTTATGAAGCAATAGACAATATAGAAAACTCTATAATTTTAGAAAGGTTAGGGTTCAAAAAAATTAAGTATACTTCATTAATGGAAATGAATATAGAGGATTATAGTAATACTGATAGAATTTATGAAGTCTATAATGAGATGGTTAAGAAATTACATTGGAGTAAGAACATTAATTCTAGAACTTTATTTTCTACTAGAAAACTAGTAGTAGGAAAAGATGAAGAGCTAAGGTGTAATATTCAAAATGATATATTTGGTGAATGGAATAGAAGGCCTTTAACTGTTGAGGATATATATAATGACATGACACAAGATTACTTTCTAAAAGATTTATGTATATTTGGAATGATTAACAACTCATATATTGGATATGGTCAAATAATATTTAATAGAGAAATGTTTACAATAGTTAATTTCGGAATAGTTAACGACTTTAGAGGTATTGGTTTAGGGAAATTATTATTACATGAAATAATTTTATATGCTAAAAAGTCAGGAATAAAAAACTTAGCTATTAGGGTAGACTGTACTAACATAAATGCTATTAATTTATATAAGTGGATTGGTTTTAAAGAAAAATATAAAATAGTAATTTGGGAAAGAGAATAAAAAGAAAATCTGCATCATTAATATCAATAATTATGCAGATTTTCTTTTTACCATTTAATTAATTAGTGCTTGCATAAGTTAATCCGTATTGTGTAAGTAAAGTAACATAACTGACAAGAGTAATGTGCTTAATATTTAAAACATATCTATTTAACATATCCATTTTTCTATATTACTTTTTTCAATAAAAAAATATTATTTAAGATGATTGTGGTAAAAAAACAGTATATATAATGTGATATAATATCAAATTTTCCTATAAGTATTTAAAAATAGATAAATATTTATTATAATGTTATTGGGGAAAATATATTTCTAAAAAGGAGAATACTTATGAAGGAAGAAATTAAAGAATTAAAATATTACATAGAAACTTGGGGATGCCAAATGAATGAAGAGGATTCAGAAAAGTTATCAGGTATGCTTAAAAGTGTAGGATATACTAAAACTGAATCAATAGAAGAAGCTGGCATTATAATATATAATACTTGTTGTGTAAGAGAAAATGCAGAAAATAAGGTTTTTGGTAATTTGGGAGAGTTAAAGCACCTTAAAAAGAAAAATCCTGATTTAATAGTTGCAGTATGTGGTTGTATGATGCAACAAGAAGGGATGGCAGATAAAATACTTAAAAAGTTCCCTCATGTTAATATAATATTTGGAACACATAATGCATATAAGTTCCCTGAATATTTAAATAGAGTTAAAACAGAAGGGGTTCAAGTTAAAGAAATATTCAATAAAGAATCTGAAATAGTAGAAGGTCTTCCAATAGATAGAGAAAGTGATGTTAAAGCTTTTGTTACTATAATGTATGGATGTAATAACTTCTGTACTTACTGTGTCGTTCCATATGTTAGAGGAAGAGAAAGAAGTAGAAAATCAGAAGATATTATAAATGAAATAAAAGATTTAGTATCAAAGGGATACAAGGAAATAACTCTTTTAGGCCAAAATGTTAACTCTTATGGAAAAGGCTTAGAGGAAGATATTGATTTTGCTAAGCTATTAAGAAAAATAAATGAAGTTGATGGATTAGAAAGAGTTAGATTTATGACATCTCACCCAAAGGATTTAAACAAAGATGTTATTTTAGCTATAAAAGAATGTGATAAGTTATGTGAACAAATTCACTTACCAGTACAAAGTGGATCTGATAGAATTCTTAAAAAGATGAATAGACATTATACTAAGGAATATTATTTAGAGTTAGTTGATATGATAAAGAAAGAAATCCCTGATGTATCATTAACAACTGATATTATAGTTGGTTTCCCAGGAGAAACAGAAGAGGACTTCTTAGATACATTAGATTTAGTTGAAAGAGTGGGATATGATTCAGCATTTACATTTATATATTCAAGAAGAAATAATACTCCTGCTGATATGATGTTAAATCAAGTTCCAGATGCTGATAAACATCATAGATTTGATAGGCTTATTAAAGCTGTTAATGAAGGCGTTATAAAGAGCAATAAGGTTTATGAAGGAAAAACTGTAGAGGTATTAGTTGAAGGTCCTAGCAAAAATGATGCAACTAAGTTAACTGGAAGAACAAGAAATGGAAAATTAGTTAACTTCTCAGGTGAAAATGTTAAAGCTGGGGATTTAGTAAATGTTAAGATAGTGAGAGCACAACCATTTTCTCTTGTTGGGGAAGTAAAATAATTAGAGCAAGATTATTAAAGAAGTTATATATTTATGTATAACTTCTTTTTTACTTTATTGAAATAAATTTAAATTTATTTTCATATAATACCAAGAATAATGATTTAGAAAGTGGAGATTATATGAGGGTAAAAAAATCTTTTTTCAATTTAATATTTTGGATAGGGCTGGCTATCTTATTTAATATATACATATATTTTTCAATGGGAAGTAAACCAGCTATGGAATTTTTAGGTGGCTATATAATAGAAATGTCTCTTAGCTTAGATAATTTATTTCTATTTTTAATGGTATTTTCAACTTTTAATATATCATTAGAATACCAAGAAAGAGTATTAAAGTATGGAATAATTGGGGCTATGATATTAAGGCTTATTTTCATATTACTGGGTATAGGAATTATAAATAAGTTTCATTTTATAGTATATATATTTGGAATAATTCTAATGTTTAGCGGTCTTAAAATGATGTTTCATGACGACAATAATATAGATTTTAATAAAAATCCATTTATAAGAATATTCAAGAAAATAATGCCTGTACATGATAAATTAGTAGGTCATAATTTTTTCACAAGAATAAATAGAAAACTTTATGCAACTCCTTTATTTATAATTTTGATAATTATAGAAAGTTCAGATGTATTATTTGCACTAGATTCGATACCAGCTATCTTTTCAATAACTCAAGATCCATTTATAGTGTATACATCCAATATTTTTGCTATAATATGTTTGAGAAGTATGTATTACATACTTAATAGATTAAATAGTATGTTTAAATTTATGAGATATGGGGTAGCACTTATATTAATGTTTACAGGGATAAAATTGCTAGTATTATACTTTAATATAGAGATATCAGTGTCTATATCAATTTTAATAATACTAATAATCTTATTATGTAGTGTCCTATTTTCACTTATATTTTCTAATGATAATGAAAATAAAAATTTAAGAATTAGATAATTAATAAAAATAATTGGTTTTTAATGCTAAAATCTATTGAATTTTTTTAATTTTATTATTATAATAATAAAAAACGCATATAAGAAAGATAGTGATAAGGAAGAGTAATTTGACTAAGCATTAAAGAGAGCTAAAGAATGGTGAAATTTAGTATGATATGTTAAGTGAAGCAGCCTTTGAATCTCGTATTGAAAAATAAGAATGGAAATTCTTAATTAGGTATTGACGTTGTTCTCACGTTATAGAGAATTGAATATTTTATGTATTCAAGTTGAGTGAGTAAATTAAATTTTACTTATTAGGGTGGTACCGCGGAAGCTATATCCTTCGTCCCTTGTTTTGGGATGAAGGATTTATTTTTTTATATGGAGGTAGTTAAAATGGATGAAATTTTAGAGGTATTAGAAAAAAATAGTAGGTATAGTGATGAAGAAATTGCTTTAATGACTGGAAAAACGGTTGAAGAAGTTAGAGAAGCTATAATGGATTATGAAGAAAAAAACATAATTGCAGGGTACACAACTCTTATTAATTGGGAAAATACAGGTAAAGAAACAGTAACAGCTTTAATCGAAGTAAAAATTACTCCACAAAGAGGTGCTGGATTTGATAAAGTTGCAGAAAGAATATATAAATTTAAACAAGTTAAAGCTTGTTACTTAATGTCTTCAGGTGGCTTTGATTTGACTGTAATTGTAGAAGGTAAAACAATGAAGGAAGTTGCTTTATTTGTTTCAGAAAAACTTGCTGTTCAAGAATATGTAACAGGTACTGCAACTCACTTTGTATTAAAGAAATATAAAGATCACGGAACAATATTTAAAGAAAGAAAAACAGAAGATAGGGAGGCTATTTTTATATGATTTTAGATAATATGATATTAGATAATGTTAGGAATATGCCACCATCAGGTATAAGAAAATATTTCGATTTAATTAATGAAATGGATGATGTTATATCCCTAGGTGTTGGAGAACCTGATTTTGTTACTCCTTGGAATGTTATAGAAGCAGGTATTTATTCATTAGAAAAAGGACAAACTCATTACTCATCTAATGCTGGATTTGTTGAATTAAGAGAAGAAATATCAAAATATTTGAATAGAAGATTTAATTTAAGTTATAATCCAACTGATGAAATATTAGTAACTGTTGGTGGAAGTGAAGGAATAGATTTAGCATTAAGAGCTCTTGTAGGGCCAGGAGATGAAGTTATAATACCAGAGCCTAGCTTTGTTGCCTATAAAGGATGTGCAACATTTTGTGGAGCTACTCCTAAAATAATAAACTTAAGAGCAGAAGATGAATTCAAGCTTACTGCTAAGCTTTTAGAAGAAGCCATAACTCCTAAAACAAAAGTTGTAATAATTCCATTTCCCAACAATCCAACTGGAGCTATTATGACAAAAGAAGAGTTAAAAGAAATAGTTGATGTTTTGAAGGATAAAGATATAATAATTCTATCTGATGAAATTTATGCTGAATTATCTTATGATAAAGAGCATTATTCAATTGCTAGTTTTAGTGAAGTAAAAGATAAAACTTTAGTTATAAATGGATTTTCAAAAGCATATGCAATGACAGGATGGAGATTAGGATATGTTTGTGGACATAAAGTATTAATTGAGGCTTTAAAAAAGATACATCAATATGCAATAATGTGTTCTCCAACAACTGCACAATATGCAGCAATTGAAGCATTAAAAAATGGTGATGATAGTGTAAGAGAAATGGCTAGAGAGTATAATAGAAGAAGAAGAATTCTTGTAGAAGGATTTAGAGAAATGGGACTAGAATGTTTTGAACCACTTGGTGCTTTATATGTATTCCCTTGTATTAAGTCAACGGGAATGAGTTCAGATGAATTTTGTGAAAAGTTATTGATGGAAGAAAAGGTTCTTGCTGTACCAGGTAATGCCTTTGGAGAATGTGGGGAAGGTTTTATAAGAGCATGTTATGCCTCTTCAACTGAAGACTTAATAGAGGCAGTTAAAAGAATAAAAAGATTTATTACAAAAATTTCTTAATATATTTTACCATAACGTTAAAGAAGTTATATATATATTGAGGTATTATTACAAAAAATGAAAAAATTCAGATAATTTTTTAAAAAATAGTTGCAAAAATAAAAAAATCATAATATAATGGTAAAAAATAACTTTGAGCAATGGCGTTCAATAGAAGTCTTTCTATTGTGCGCTTTTTTTATAAAGATTTTGAGGGGGAATAATTTATGCCAAAATATTCAAAAGCAGATATTAAAAAATTAGTAGAAGAAAATGGGGTTAAATTTATAAGATTGCAATTTACCGATATATTTGGATTTTTAAAAAATGTTGCAATTACTGATAGGCAATTAGATAAAGCTTTAAATAATGAAATTATGTTTGATGGCTCTTCTATATTAGGATTTGTTAGAATAGAAGAATCAGATATGTATTTAAGACCAAACTTAGATAGTTTTGTAATTTTCCCATGGCGACCACAACAAGGTAAGGTTGCAAGATTAATATGCGATGTATATAGACCTGATGGAACACCATTTGAAGGAGATCCAAGAAATATATTAAAGAAAATTTTAAAAGAAGCAGCTAATTTAGGATATTCAATGAATGTTGGACCAGAATGTGAGTTTTTCTTACTAGACATTGATGAATATGGTAATCCTAAATTAAAAACTCAAGATAATGCTGGATACTTTGATTTGAGTCCTTTAGATGCTGGTGAAAATGTCAGAAGAGATATTAGTTTAGTTTTAGAAAATATGGGATTTGAAATAGAAGCATCACATCATGAAGTTGCAGCTGGTCAAAATGAAATAGATTTTAAATATGAGGATGCTTTAACAACTGCCGATAATATTATGACATTTAAATTGGTAGTTAAAACAATTGCTCAAAGACATGGTGTACATGCTACATTTATGCCAAAACCGTTCTTTGGAATAAATGGATCAGGAATGCATGTTAATATGTCATTAAATAAAGATGGAAAAAATGCTTTTGTTGATGAAAATGATGAATTAGGATTAAGTAAAATAGCATATAGTTTTATCGCAGGATTAATAAAAAATATTAAAGGAATATCCGCAATAACTAATCCATTAGTAAATTCATATAAAAGATTAGTTCCAGGGTATGAGGCTCCAGTATATATAGCATGGTCAGCTAAAAATAGAAGTCCTTTAATAAGGGTTCCTGCTGCAAGAGGAAATGGTACTAGAATAGAACTTAGATGTCCTGATCCAAGTGCAAATCCTTACTTAGTGTTAGCATGTCTTTTATCAGCTGGACTTGATGGGATAAAGAATAATTTAGTTCCACCTGAAAGGGTAGAGAAAAATATATTTAAAATGACTTTAGAAGAAAGAGATTTAGATGGAATTGATAGTTTACCAGGTAGTTTAGAAGAAGCAATTAAATATATGGAAGAAAGTGAATTAGTAAAAGAAACTTTAGGAAATCATACATTTAATAATTATATAAAAGCTAAAAAAAATGAATGGGACGATTATAGAAGTAAAGTTCATAAATGGGAGCTAGATAACTATTTAAAACAATATTAAATTTACTTGTAAGGGAGCAATGTAAATGGCAATAGATGTAATAGTTGCATTAAATAATGAAGAAACAGGACAAAAGATAAAAACTATTTTAATTGAAAGTGGTTATAATGTTTTAGCATTATGTACCTACGGAAATGAGCTAATACGTGCTATAAGGCAACTTTCACCATCTATAGTTATTAGCTGTTATAAATTTAAAGATATGACATTAATAGATATATATAATAATGTCGGTGAAGTATGTAGTTTTCTTGCAGTAGTAAATGAACCGTATAAATCTTTTGTCCAGGAAGAAACTGATATATTTTGTATATCTAGCCCTATAAATAATTCAATATTATTAACTTCATTAGATATGATTTATCAAAGTGAACGAAAAGTTAAGAAGCTAAAAGAAAAAGTAACAGTGTTAGAAACAAAAATAAATGAGAGAAAAGTTATAGAAAAAGCAAAAGGTGTACTTATGCAACAAAAAGGTATGACTGAAAATGAAGCTTTTAGATATATTCAAAAAAATAGCATGGATCTCGGACTAAAAATGATTGATTTTTCAAATAAAATTTTATTAGGAAAACAAATGAATACTTAGGATTCTGGTAAGCAAAATTTATGCACTACTTTATTAAGATAGGAGCTGCCATAAGTCAGCTCCATAAAATTATATTTTATTATGAAAATGTGAAAGGAGGATATAAATGCATAGTGATATAGGGTTATATAGAAGCTCTTTTGAGCATGATGCATGTGGAATAGGTGCAGTTGTAAATATTGATGGTAAAAAGACTCATAAGGCAGTAGAGGATGCTTTAAATATTTTAATTAACTTAGAACATAGGGGCGGAACTGGAGCTGATGGTAAAACTGGAGATGGATCAGGAATATTATTTCAAATTCCTCACAGATTTTTCAAAGAGGAAGTCCAAAAACTTGGAGTTATACTACCAGATGAAGAGGAATATGCAATTGGAATGTTCTTTTTACCAGTTAATGAATTTAATAAGATAAATTGTATAAATATATTTGAAAAACTTTGTAATGAAGAAGATCTTAAAATATTAACATGGAGAGATGTACCAGTAAATCCAGCTGATCTTGGAGATTTTGCAATTTCATCAATGCCATGTATTAAACAAGTTATAATAGAGAGACCTTATGATATAAAAGGTTTTAAAGAATTTGAAAGAAAATTATATATACTAAGAAGAAGATTTGAAAAAGAATTAATAACTGAAAATGCTTATATTTCATCTCTTTCATGCAAAACAATTGTTTATAAGGGATTACTTTTAGCTAGTCAGCTTAAAAACTTCTATAAAGATTTATCTAATGCAAAAGTTGAGTCTTCAATTGTAATGGTTCACTCAAGATATAGCACTAATACTGTTCCTAGTTGGAAAAGAGCTCATCCTAATAGATATATAATTCATAATGGAGAAATTAATACCCTTAGAGGAAATATCAATAGCTTAATTGCTAGAGAAGGAAATTTAAAATCAAAAATATTTGGAGAAAATTTAAGTAAAGTACTGCCTATTATAAATACAGAAGGATCAGATTCAGCTATTTTAGATAACACTTTAGAATTTCTAATTATGAATGGAAGAAGTATTGAAGAAGCAATAATGATGTTAATTCCAGAGCCATGGGATAAAAATCAAGTTATTTCAAAAGAGGAAAGAGCATTTTTTGAATATAATGCAACTTTAATGGAACCATGGGATGGACCAGCAGCCATAGTATTTACTGATGGAGATGTAATGGGCGCAACTTTAGATAGAAATGGATTAAGACCTGCAAGATATTACATAACTAAAAATAATAGTTTAGTACTATCTTCAGAGGTTGGAGCCCTTGATATAAAAAATGAAGAAATAGTTTCCAAAGGAAGATTAACACCAGGAAAGATACTTTTAGTAGATACAAAGAATAAAAAACTATTAAATGATTCTGAAGTTAAAGAAATGTACTATTCAAGATTACCTTATTCAAAGTGGATAGAAAATAATATAATTACCCTAGACAAAATCAAGTTCAATGAAGAAAATACTTCTATAGAAATTTCAAAATCAGAAAGACATACTTTAATGAAAGCTTTTGATTATAGCTATGACGACTTAAAAAACACTATTTTACCTATGAGTGAAAATGGAGAAGAGCCATTAAGCTCAATGGGAGTAGATACACCACTTGCAGTTTTATCAAACTCACCGCAATTATTATTTAACTATTTTAAACAGTTATTTGCACAAGTAACAAACCCTCCAATAGATGCTATAAGAGAGGAAGTTATTACTTCTACTACAGTTTATATAGGCTCACAAGGAAATATACTAGAAGATTCAAAAGATAACTGTAAACAAATCAAATTACCATCTCCAATTTTATCAAATGAAGACTTATTAAAAATAAAGTATTTAAGAAGTAAAGATTTTAAAGCTAAGACAATCAGCATTTTATACGGTAAAGAAAATAGAGAGTATGATTTAGAAAAAGCTTTATATAATTTATCATTAGAAGTAGAAAAAGCTTGTTATGAAGATTATAATATTTTAGTTTTAAGTGATACAGGATTAAATAATAAGCTAATACCAATCCCTTCATTACTAGCTCTTTCCTCAGTTCATAATTATCTTATTAAGAAAGGCTTAAGAAGCAAAATAGACATTATAATTGAAAGTGCTGAACCTAGAGAAGTACATCATTTCGCAACTCTTATATCATTTGGAGCTTCTGCAATAAACCCTTATTTAGCTTATGAATCTATAAGACAATTAAAAGATGATAATTTATTAAAAGAAGATCATGAGATATCAGTAAAAAAATATAACAAGGCAATTTTAAAAGGTTTAGTTAAGATAATCTCTAAAATGGGTATTTCAACTATTCAATCATATAGAGGAGCACAAATCTTTGAAGCTATAGGAATTAACAGTGAAGTTATTAATAAATACTTTACTAATACAGTTAGCAGGATTGAAGGAATATCATTAAAAGAAATACAAGAAGAGGTCCTAATTAGACATAGAAATGCATTTAGAAAAGGTAATGTTAATTTTGAATTTAGTTTAGATTCAAAAGGAAGAGATAAATTTAGATCTGGCAAAGAAGAACACTTATATAATCCACTTACTATTCATAAATTACAACAAGCTACAAGAACAGGTAACTATGAAATATTTAAAGAATATTCAAGTCTTGTAAATAATAATGAAAGTTTTTTTACATTAAGAAATTTAATTGATTTTAAATTTTTAAGTAATCCTATACCAATAGACGAAGTAGAGACTGTAGAATCAATTGTTAAAAGATTTAAAACTGGAGCTATGTCATATGGGTCTATTTCAAAGGAAGCTCATGAAGCTTTAGCTATAGCAATGAATAGGATAGGTGGAAAGTCTAACACTGGTGAAGGCGGAGAAGATAGTGATAGATTTACACAAGATGCAAATGGTGATTCAAGAAAATCTTCAATAAAGCAAATTGCATCAGGTAGATTTGGGGTTACTTCAGAGTATTTAGTTAATGCAAATGAATTACAAATAAAGATGGCTCAAGGAGCAAAACCAGGTGAAGGTGGACAACTACCAGGTAATAAAGTATATCCTTGGATAGCTAAAACTAGAGGAGCTACTACAGGTGTTGGCCTTATATCACCTCCGCCACATCATGATATATATTCAATTGAAGATTTAGCTCAACTTATATATGATTTAAAGCAAGCTAATGACAAAGCAGATATATCAGTAAAACTTGTTGCTGAGGCTGGCGTTGGTACAGTAGCAACAGGAGTTGCAAAAGCTGGCGCTAATGTAATATTAATTTCTGGTCATGATGGAGGAACTGGTGCTTCACCTAAGACTTCAATTCAAAATGCAGGATTACCATGGGAGTTAGGACTTGCAGAAACTCATCAAACATTAATTTTAAATGGATTAAGAGATAGGGTTAGGTTAGAAACTGATGGCAAGCTTATGACTGGAAGAGATGTAGCTATAGCTGCATTATTAGGTGCTGAAGAATTTGGCTTTGCTACTGCTCCATTAATATCTTTAGGTTGTGTCATGATGAGAGTTTGTAATTTAGATAGTTGTCCTGTAGGAATTGCTACTCAAAATAAAGAACTTAGAAATAGATTTAAAGGCAAACCTGAATATGTAATTAATTTTATGTATTTTATTGCAGAAGAATTAAGAGAATACATGGCTAAATTAGGCTTTAGAACTGTTGAAGAAATGATAGGTAGGTTTGATAGATTAACACAAAAAGAAAATGTTAAAGGTTATAAAAGAAGCAAGGTAAATCTATCTTCAATATTTGTTCAAGATAAAAGATTTCTAACTTTAAATAATAAATTCAACAAAAATAATAAAGTTGAGTTAGCTAAAACTTTAGATAGAAGTTTATTAATTCCTATGGTAGAAAAGTATTTTAATGGAGAAAATACTTTAAAACTTGATATAGATATAATGAATACAGATAGAACGCTTGGAACATTACTTGGATCAGAAATTACAAGAAAATATGGATATAATACTTTAAATGATGATTCTATTACACTAAGCTGTACTGGATCAGGGGGACAAAGCATAGGTGCATTTTTACCTAAAGGAATAACAATTGAAGTTAATGGAGATTGTAATGATTATTTAGGTAAAGGATTATCTGGTGGAAAGATAATTGTGAGGAATCCTAAAGATTGTCATATAAATCCTGAAGAAAATGTAATTATAGGGAATGTTGCTTTATATGGAGCTACATCTGGAAAGGCATTTATAAATGGAGTTGCAGGAGAACGGTTTTGTGTTAGAAATTCAGGGGCTATAGCAGTTGTAGAAGGTGTTGGAGCTCATTGTTGCGAATATATGACTGGTGGAACTGTTGTTTTACTTGGTGAATGTGGAATTAACTTTGCAGCTGGAATGAGTGGTGGAATTGCTTATATATATAATAAAAACAACAACTTTAATATCAATTTTAACAGAGAAATGGTTGAAATAGAAAAATTAGATGATTCAGATATAGATAAAGTAAAATCTTTAATAGAAGAACATGTTGAAGCTACTGATTCTAATCTGGGCAAGCAATTATTATTAAATTGGAGTATTGAAAGTAAAAAGTTCTTAAAAGTAGTTCCAAATGAGTACAAAAAGATTATTACCTTAATAGATAAAAATAAAGCAGAAGGATTAAATCATGAAGATGCTTTATTAGCAGCTTTTTATGAAAGGAGTGCAATATAATGGGAAAGCCAACCGGATTTTTAGAATTTGAAAGAAAAGTAGGTATTAATGATTCTATAAATGAAAGAATAACTCATTATAAAGAATTCCATAACTTACTTCCAGAAAGTGAGCAAATAAAGCAAGGTGCTAGATGTATGGATTGTGGAATACCTTTTTGTCAATCAGGACTTCTTATAAATGGAATGGCATCAGGATGTCCTTTAAATAATTTAATACCAGAATTTAATGATTTAATATATAAAGAAAACTGGGATTTAGCATTACAAAGGTTATTAAAAACAAATCCATTTCCTGAGTTTACAGGAAGAGTATGCCCAGCTCCATGTGAATCAGCTTGTACAGTTTCTATAAATTCACCTGCTATAAGTATAAAGGAAAATGAAAGATATATAATTGATAAAGCATTTAAAGATGGAAAGATAAACGCAGATCCTCCTAAATATAAAAATAATAAAAAAGTTGCTGTAATTGGATCAGGGCCTTCAGGACTTTCATGTAGTTACCTTTTAAATAAATTAGGGTACTACGTAGATGTATACGAAAGAGAGGACAGAGCCGGTGGATTATTAATGTATGGTATACCTAATATGAAGTTAGACAAAGAAGTTGTAAATAGAAGAGTTACAATATTAAAAGATGAGGGGATAAATTTTATTACTAACACAGATATATGTAAAGATAATGAATTAAAAGAAAAGATATTGAAAGATTACGATGCTATAGTTTTAGCAACTGGAGCTACAAAGCCTAGAGACTTAAATGTACCAGGAAGAAAATTGAAAGGTATAGAATTTGCTGTTGATTATTTAAAAGAAAATACTAGAAGTTTATTAAATAAAAAAAATAGTGATAATTTTATTTCTTGTAAAAATAAAAATGTTTTAATAATTGGTGGTGGTGATACAGGAACAGATTGTGTAGCTACTGCTATAAGACAAGGATGTAAATCTGTAATACAATTAGAAATAACAAACCCTCTTCCAAAGGAAAGGCTTATTGATAATCCATGGCCAGAATGGAGTAAAACACTTAAAGTTGATTATGGTCAAAAAGAATGTATAGAGCTTTTTGGATATGATCCTAGAAGATATTGCACTAGCATTAAAGAGTTCATAGGAGACGAAAAAGATAGTGTAAAATCCGCTATCACCATAAAAGTTGAATGGATAGAAGATAGAGATGGAAGAACTACTTTCAAAGAAATACCTAATAGTGAAGAATTAATTGATGTAGATATTGTATTACTTGCAATGGGTTTTTTAGGAACAGAAGAGTATATAAGCAATAGCTTTAATCTAGATTTAGATAATAGAGGAAATATTAAAGCAGATTATAAAGAATTTAAAACTAATAAGGATAAGGTGTTTACTTGTGGTGATGCTAGAAGAGGTCAATCTTTAGTTGTTTGGGCAATAAAAGAAGGTCTAGAAGCTGCCATTGCTGTTAATAGATATTTAGATTTACAAGAATAAATATTATAAGTAGAAGACGTTTATATGATAAATTCATTAATTAAAACAGAAATTCAAATAAAAGCTATTAAATATTTTTTAAAAAATTTAGAGAATCTTCATTCAATTTATGTATACCAGTGGGATTGAGAAAAAATAATTTTCAAATTAGACAGGAATAAAGAATAATTAAAGAAAATTGTAAAATATATATAATGTAAAAAAAACAGAAAAATATGTAAATAAAAATTTTTGCCAAAAAGGAAATAGACTTATTATAGAAAAAATTTCTTCATTTAAAATTTAAAATTATTCACATACTAATACTGTGGATATATTTAAAGGAGGTACAAAAGATGATTAAAAAATTTGCTGCATTTTTTATCTTAACAGCTTCTATAATGAATTTTTCAAATTCATTATACGTACAAGCTGATGATGTAAAGAATAAATCAAATGCATATAGGGTATTTAGTAACGCTATAGTTGATTTAGGTAAAGAAAAGTTTGATAGCTTTTGGACTCCAGAAAACGAAGGATATCTTAATGCATCACAAAAGGAAAAGTTGAACCAATTAAGAGAAAAAGTAAATAATGGAGATATGTTAACTGCTTCAGAAAGAAATGAATTAAAAAATATGAAAGCAGAAGTAATAAAAATAAAATTAGGTGATGCAAAATTTCAAGAGTTACAAAAACTTATTGAAAAAAGAGAAGGATCTACTGATCTTACGCTACCAGAAAGACAAAGATTATATGAATTAAATAAAGAAGCCAAAGGCGTAAAATAATTGATATTCACAAAGAGGAAAAGCATTAAATTTATATTTAGTGCTTTTCTTATTTTTAATAACTGCCCATATATCCATTTTTATAAAAAAATATTAGAATTTTGTATAAAAAAATGATAAAATTATACAAACGTATAATTTTAAAAATTAAATGTTTAATATCTGTATTGGAAGGAATGTTTAGTATGGAAAAATATAAAGAAGAGTTTATTGAATTTATGGTTGAAAGCAATGTATTAAAATTTGGAGATTTTGTAACTAAAAGTGGAAGAAAGACACCTTTCTTTATTAACACAGGAAATTATACTACTGGAGAACAATTAAAAAAATTAGGTGAATTTTATGCTAAAGCTATACATAAACATTTTGGAGCCGATTTTGATGTTTTATTTGGACCAGCATATAAGGGAATCCCACTTACAGTAACTACATCAATTTCATTAAGTGAATTATATAATATAAATGTTGAATATTGCTCAAATAGAAAAGAAGTTAAAGATCACGGCGAGGGTGGAATACTACTAGGAGGTTCTTTAAATGATGGAAAAAGAGTCGTTATAGTTGAAGATGTTATGACTGCAGGTACATCTATATATGAGACTATCCCTATTTTAAAAGCTCAAGGAAAAGTAGATATAAAGGGACTTATTATATCTGTAGATAGAATGGAGAAAGGAAAATCAGATAAATCTGCGCAAGAAGAAATTAAAGAAGTTTTTGGAATAACTACATATCCTATAGTTACAATGAAAGAAGTTGTAAATTATTTATATAATAGAGAATTGGATGGTAAGATATATATAGACGATAATATGAAAAATGCAATCGAAGATTATTATAATGAATATGGAGTTACTTATAATAGTTAATAAGATATTAAAAGATTTATAAATTATGTAAGTTTTTTAATAAATAATATAAGTAAGAAAGGCTAGCGTATTATGCTAGCCTTTTATAATGAGGTATTTTTTATAAGGAATTTAAAAACTTCAAAAATTAAAGCTGCTATTTCTTTATTATCAAAGCCATAAAAATCATGCCCCCCAGAATTTAGGCTAAGTAATTTTGAATTAACATCTTCTTCTTTTAGCTTATTATATAAATCAACAGAATTTTTATATGGAACTAACTCATCGTTTTTACTATGTATTATTAAAGTGCTTGGAGAAGAGTCATCAACATAATTAATGGGGCTATATATATCACCTAAAAATGATTTTCCCTTTAACTTTTCTATTTCATCTTTAAATTCGTCATCAGCTACAGAAAAATCTAATGTAGATAATTCAGTAGGACCAAATATATCAATTACATAATTAACTTTTGATGGATAATTAGCTAATTTTTTATCTCCAATGAATTCATCTTCACTTGAATAAGCAGATAATAAAGATAAATGAGCTCCAGATGATATTCCGAGAAGTCCAATATTATTTGTATCAAAATTATATTCATCTTTATTTTTATATACCCATCTTATAGCATCTTTCACATCACTTACTGGGTTTGAAATAGGAGTATCTTCTTTTAACAATTCATAAGATACACTTATTATATTAAAACCTCTTTTGTTGAATGCATTTACTATAGGATCTAATCCTATTGGAATACCATTATCACCGTATATCCAACTCCCCCCATGAACATATATTACAACTGGTGAAGGTTTATCAGTTATATTTGATTTATATATATCTAAAAATACATCATCAGATAAACTTTCTTTATATCTTAATCTACTTACATCCATTGAGGTAGAGCAATAATAATTGGTTAATTCACTTAATGTTGCTACACTTTTATTAGAATCTTTTAAATCTTTAACAATATCAAATGTTATTAAAATTGCGCCTTTGAAGTAAAATGCAATAAGTAAAGATGTTATAATAAATGATACTACAAATAATACTATGAATTTAGATATTTTCTTCAAAAGATCAACTCCTTATTTTTAAGCTATTAGTATTATAGACAATAAATGAAAATAATAATTTAAATTTGATTATAAATTATTATTTTTATGAATATATTGTATTAGTATTATTAACTTAAATTTAAACAGGAGGGAGTTGCTTAATACTAGCAGCGAATTTTATAAATGGTAAGTAAATTAGTTAAAGAAGAAGAGGTTTTAAGTACATTAAGCTTTGATTATATAATTGAAAGTATTATAAGATATTTGAAGGATAATAAAGATTTAATAATTAATAATTGTAGCGAAGAATATTTAATAAATATATTTGAATGTATCTTATACAAGCTCTTATTTAATGAAAATCAAGTATTAATATTATGTGATGATTATATTAATAAGGTTATAGATACATCGGTTATAAAGAACTTAGATAAAAGAGCTATTTACTTAAAAGGTTCAATAGATTTTGAAAGTAATTTAAAAGAACGATTATTAAGTTTGCCAGAAGCTACTGGGAAAACTATTATAAGCAAAGTCGAAGTGTTATCTAGGAGTATTGATAAAAAGACTACTCAATTAATAGATTTAATTAAGTTCTTCACATTAAGTAATAATAAATCATTATCTTTAATAGAAAAATATAAAGTAACTCAAAGAAAATTAAATAAGTACGATTCTTTATATGAATATTATAGTATATATAGAATAAGAAAGCCTTTTGAGAAATACAGTTACTTTGAAGTTGATAATTGTGTCAATGAAATTATTAAATCTGATCTAATAAAGAAATATATAAAATATAGAAGATTTATTGATAATAATAAATTTAAAATTCTTAAAGAACCTGTTAATTATGAAATGTTAAATTTAGCAATTTATAAAATTGATGAGTTAAATAAAGATACAAATTTTAAGGTACCATTAAACTATTCTCAATATACAGAGGATTTTATAGAAACTTTATCTATAAATCAAAAAATGCCAAATGAAGATTTGAAGAGCTTAGTTAATTTAGTTAACTTAAAATATAATTATAATTTATTAACTCATCAAAAGAAAAATAGATTATTAAGTATATTTACAAAGAGAAAAGATAATGCAAAGTATGAAAATAATTTAAATAAGTACTCTAGTATAGAAGATGATATCACAAAAGAATATGAAGATAATTTAAGAAATATAAATTCATATATTGATAAATTAAACTTTCTAAAGAATGTATTAAATGATGAAGAATACAAAAGCTTCTTGGCTGCTCTTATTAGAGGCAAAGATTTAAAAGATGATTTATTAAAATATAGAAAGATATTTTATATATCTTATGAAATGAGAGATGTATTAAATTTATTAAAGCATCTAAGTGAAATTGAAATTGAAATATTAAACTATGCCTATAATAATATCGAGGATAAAAAGTATATGGAGGATATTATTATAAGTATTCCTAAATTAAAACTATATTTAGAAATTGAAGAAGATGAAATTAGATTTTCTGATACTATAGATAAGTATAAGGACTTTGGTAAACTATTGAATGAGTTAAATGAAGATATAAGGATAAGAAATAGTTTAATATCTGAATCGATAAATTATATATGGGATAATAAGTTAAGGGAAAAACTTAAAATAGGGAAAAATAATATTGATAAAGTTGATTTTTCTGATAAAGAAATAACTAAAGCTTTATTTCCATGTATAATTTCCAAGCTAGATAATTTACAATTAAAGAATATAAATGATAATAATATAAAATTTGATAAAGTTATCTATTTAGGGAAGATTACTAATCTGGATGACAAAACGCTAGAAACTCTAAAAGACTTAAGTAAGAGTATTATAATATTGTGTAAGGATAAAGTAGATACTCCTCTGAATCTTAAAAGATATGAGAATATAGATATACTGAATATAGATAAATCAATAACTTATGATAATTCAAGTGAAAATATAATTATAAATGAAATACAGAAATATTTAGAAGGATTAGGTTATATAAGTGAAAAAAATGTATGCATAGATAATTTTAATATCGAATTATTAATAAAGGATAATAATCTAAATACAATTGCAGCATTAGAAATAGACTCTGAAACTATAAATATTAATTCATCATATAAATTAAAAGACATCTATTTAAATAAAGTACTAAAGGATAAAAATATTAAATTATATAGAGTATGGAGTCGAGATTGGTGGATAAACAAATCAAAAGAATTATGCAAATTAGAGGAATTTTTGCAAACTTTGAAAACAAAATAAGATATTGACTTTATAAAATTTATACAATATAATATTATAGAAAATTAAATAAGACAGTTCGGAAGCCTCCTGTCTATAAACAAAACTACGGTTATTAATTGCAATTTATATTAAGTGTGATTTTATTCGTAGAGGGTTCATTTATGTGAGCTCTCTATTTTATTTTTTCATCTACTATAATTTGTAGTTTTATTTCGTATTTTTATATTTTGAGGTGTCTGTTTTAGTAGGCACTTTTTTTATTTTTTTAAGTTATAAATAATATTTTGGAGGAGATTGCATTGAAAGAAAATTTAACAAGAAAATTAGTCAAAGCAGCATTAGTTGCAGCAATTTACGCAGCACTAACAATGGTATTAGCACCTATAAGCTATGGTCCAGTACAATTTAGGTTATCAGAAGTATTAGTGTTATTAGCATTTGTAGATCCTTTTTACATAGTTGGGTTAACTGTAGGATGTCTATTAGCTAATATACTTGGTGGATTAGGTCCAATGGATATAGTATTTGGAACTTTAGCAACATTCTTAAGTGTGTCTGCAATATCACTTACAGCTAAATATATAAAGTCAAAAAACGTAAGTTTAATAATAAGTTCAATATGGCCAACTATTTTTAATGGTGTGATAATTGGATGGATGCTAAATTATGTTATTGGAGCACCACTAATATTAACTATGTTGCAAGTTGGAATTGGTGAGTTTGTAGTTGTTACAGTGATAGGTGTTCCGGTATTCAAATTTATAGAAAATAAATATAAGGGCAGAATAGCTCTACAATAAAAAGTAAGCTTAGATACTTTATAGTTGTCTAAGCTTACTTTTTTATTTACAATAGTTATATACAAATAGATAAATAGTTTAAGGAGAGATATATGAATTTAATTACATTAGAAAATATAACTAAGACTTATAGCGAAAAAGTCTTATTAAACAACGTAACATTAAACATAAATGACGGAGATAAAATTGGTTTAATAGGTTTAAATGGAGCAGGGAAGTCAACTTTACTTAAGATTTTAACTGGAAGAGATGAATTCTTTGATGGTAAAGTAGTAAAAGGAAAGAATATAAGAATAGAATACTTAGCACAAGATACAAAATATGATGATAATTCTACTATATTAGAACAAATATTTAAAGGGGATACTCCTGAAATGAAGCTTTTAATGGAGTATGAAGAATTACTAGAAAAAGTTAATAATGATATATCCCTTAATGATAAGTTAATAGCACTTCAAAGTAGAATAGATACTATGAATTTATGGGATTTAGAAAGTGATGCTAAAACTATTTTGACTAAGCTTGGAATAAGTGATTTTAACAAAAAAATGTCAGAGCTATCAGGAGGTCAAAAGAAAAGAGTTTTCTTAGCTTCTTCATTAATAACTCCATGTGAATTATTAGTTCTAGATGAGCCTACGAACCATCTTGATTCAGAGTCAATAGAATGGTTAGAAGAATACTTAAACTCAAGAAAAGGCGCCTTAATTATGATTACTCATGATAGATACTTCTTAGATAGGGTAACAAATAAGATAATAGAACTAGATAGAGGAAATCTTTATTTATACGAAGGAAATTACAGTGATTTCCTTGAGAAAAAAGCTGAAAGACTACAAGTAGAAGCATCTAAAGAAGAAAAGAGACAAAAGCTTATATTAAAAGAGTTAAAATGGGTAAGAAGAGGTGCTAAGGCTAGAACTACTAAGCAAAAAGCAAGGCTTCAAAGATTTGATGAGTTAGTAAGTACTGATTCTATAACAGTAAATACTGATATAGAAATGCCTTTTGTAGGTAGAAGACTAGGTAAAAAGATTATAGAAATAAATAACATTTCAAAATCCTTTGATAATAAAGTGCTAGTTAAAGATTTTGATTACATTTTTTCTAAAAATGATAGAATAGGTGTAATAGGAAAGAATGGAGCAGGAAAAACAACTTTAGTAAATATGATTACAGGGGCTATAAGTCCTGATAATGGAGATATAGAAATTGGAGATACAGTAAGCATAGGAACCTTTTCTCAAGATAATACTCATATGGATTTAAATCAAAGAGCTATAGATTATATAAAAGAAGGTGGAGAAAACATACCAACAGAAGATGGATATAATATAACAGCATCACAATTAGCTGAAAGATTCCTTTTTGATGGTACAATGCAATATACTCCAATTGAAAAGCTGTCAGGTGGAGAAAGAAGAAGGTTACATTTACTAAGAGTGCTAATGGAATCTCCCAATGTACTTATACTAGATGAGCCTACAAATGATTTGGATATTGAAACCCTTAAGATACTAGAAGACTTCTTAGATGAGTTCATAGGAGTAGTAATTATAGTATCCCATGATAGGTATTTCTTAGATAGATTATGTAATAAAATTTTTTCATATGAAGGTGATGGCTTAGTAAAACAATATGTAGGTAATTATAGCGATTACTTAATACATAAGGAATATGAAATAAAACCTGAGAAATCTAAAAATGAAGTAAAAGAAAAGAAAACTAATCAAAAAGAGAATAGAAATACTTCTTCTAAACCTAAATTTACTTTTAAGGAACAAAAGGAATTTGAAGAAATTTATTCTGTTATAGAATCTTTAGAGCATGAACTTACTGTTATAGAAGATAAAATGGCAAAAAACGCTTCAAATTATGGAACTTTAAATGAGCTTATGAAAGAAAAAGAAACTTTAGAAGAGGAACTATTATTTAAATATGAGCGATTAGAATACCTAGAAGATATTGCTAATAAGATTGAAGAATACAAAAGCAGATAAAATTTTGAAATAATGACTTTCTCATTTTGAATAATTATAGTATAATCTTTGTGTAACGCAACTCACAAATATAATGTGAAAAGGAGATAAATTATTATGAAGAAACTTATTAAAAGTTTTAGTGTTCTATTAGTATCTTTTGCTTTAGTTGGATGCGGTAGTAAAAGTGCTAATGTAGAATTAAAGGAAGGATTAACTGCTAAAGATGTAGTGGCAAAGGTTGAAGAAAAGGCGCCTATGCAAATGCCTCAAGAATTCGATGAACAAATGGCTACTGATATAGCTAAACTAAACTTAGATGATGTTGAAGACTATGCTATTACTAAAGCAATGATAATGAACTCTGCTGATGTAGCGGCTGTTGTGGAGGCTAAGGAAGGTAAAGTTGAATCTGTTAAAGCAACTTTACAAGGTATGTTAGATACTGAGAAAAATAATGCATATTTACCAGATCAAAAGGAAAAAATAGAAAAAGCTATACTTACTGAAAAAGGTAATTATGTTATATTATTAATAAATGCAGATATTAAAGCAGCAGAAGAAGCTGTAAATGAATGTTTTGAATAAGATTTTAATTAAAGCTAGATAGGAAAATATCCTTATCTAGCTTTTTTAGAAAGGATTTATTATGGTTTTTAGCAGCCTTATTTTTATATTTAGATTTTTACCTGTATTTATAGCAGTATATTATATAACTCCATATAAATATAAAAATCTTTGCATACTTATTTTCAGTTTGTTTTTTTATTCATTTGGCGAACCGAAGTATTTTCCAATAATGATTTCATCAATTATTATTGATTATATAGTATCTATACTGATTCAAAGAAATTTCAAAAATAAAGCTAAATGTAAAGTTTTATTATTAGTTTCTATAATATTTAATATGGGAATTTTAATTTATTTTAAATATGCTAATTTTTTTATAGAAAATATAAACTTATTATTTAAGTCTTCAATAGATAAGATTAGTTTAACCTTGCCACTTGGAATAAGTTTTTATACATTCCAAACTTTATCTTACACTATTGATGTATACAAAGGAAAAGTTGAAGCAGAAAAAAATATAATTGATTTTGGGGCTTTTGTATCTTTATTTCCACAACTGATAGCTGGACCTATAGTAAAATATAGTGATATAAATAAAGAAATAAAAAATCGCTCTATAAATATGAGTAATTTTGAGTTAGGATTAGAGGAATTTATAATAGGTTTATCTAAAAAAGTGCTAATAGCTAATAATATAGGAATGCTTTGGTCTGAAATATCTAGTAAAGATTTAATCAATATATCAACTCCTTTAGCTTGGCTTGGTATAATAGCTTTTTCATTTCAAATATATTTTGATTTTAGTGGATATTCATCAATGGCTATAGGGCTTGGGAAAATGATAGGATTTAACTTTCCAATAAATTTTAATTTTCCATACATATCTAGGAGCATAACTGAGTTTTGGAGAAGGTGGCATATAACTTTAGGTTCCTGGTTTAAAGAATACGTATATATTCCTTTAGGAGGAAATAAAGTAAACAAAATAAGAGTATTTTTAAATTTATTGATAGTTTGGTTTCTAACTGGATTTTGGCATGGTGCTGAATATACATTTATTTTATGGGGATTATATTTCTTTACATTAATTTATATAGAAAAAATATTCTTGGGAGAAACTCTAAAAAGACATGTTATTTTCTCACATTTATATACTATATTCTTTTTAATAATAGGATGGTGTATATTTGCAATAACTGATATTGCGACTTTGGGTATTTATATAAATAAGATGTTCACTTGGGACTTTAAAAGTGATTGGATTTATTATATTAGAAACTACTTTATAGTTATTATATTATGTATTATTTCTTCAACTCCATTAGTGTTAAAAATATATAATAAGATGAATAAGGTAATTAAATCGATTATTATAGTCTTGCTCTTTATGCTATCTATAGCATATTTAGTAGATAGTAGTTACAACCCTTTCTTATATTTTAGATTTTAATAGGAGGAGAGTATGATTAAAAAAATAATAAAATATCCAATTAGTATATTGGTCTTAACGATAATTTTATTCATTACTATAATAGATATATCCAATAAAGATAAAAATTTTTCTAACTTTGAAAATAGATCTTTAGCTCAAAGACCTGTATTTTATTTCGATGATTTCCTTAAAGGACGATTTTCTAAGGATTATGAAAGATACATTAATGATCAATTTGTCTTTAGAGATACATGGATAGATTTAAAGTCTAGAAGTGAGTATTTATTGGGGAAGATAGAAAATAATAATATAATTTATGGAAAAGATAATTTTTTATTTGAAAAGTATGAAAAAGTAGATGAAGAAAATTTAGCTAAAAATATTGATTCTGTTTTAGGCTTTATAAAAAAAATACCTAATAATAACGTAAATTTTATGATTATTCCAAGTTCATATACTATATATAAAGATTATTTGCCTTACGGAATTAATTTAGTTGATCAAGAATTTTATATAAATGATATATATAATTATTTAAATAATTATAATAATATAAAAACAATATCATTAATAGATATGTTTAATGAAAATAAGGATAAGTATATCTATTATAAAACAGATCATCATTGGACGTCATTTGGATCATATTTAGCATATAGTGAATTTGTTAAAAATAATAATTTAAGTTTAGTAGATATTAATAACCTTAATAAGCATGAAGTTAATAATTTCTATGGAACTTATTTTTCAAAAAGTAAAAATTTTAATGCAGAAAGTGATTTAATAACTTATTATGATGTACCCAATTTAAGTGTATCTATAGATGGAGTACCTGTTGATAATATAAATGATAACTCAAAGTGGAGTAGTAGCGATAAATATTCAGCTTTTTTAAGAGGAAATAATGGATTAACTATAATACAAAATAACGATATTTCTAATAATAATAAAATCTTGGTTTTAAAAGATTCATTTGGAAATTCATTTATTCAATATCTAGTTAATAATTATAAAGAAGTATATGTAGTTGATTTGAGGAGTTTTATTGGTAGCTTCAATGAGTTCTTTAAAAGTAATAACTTCGATGATGTATTGATAATGTATAATTTTATAAACCTTGCTGATGATGTAAATATATCTAAAATCAAATATTAGTTATTAAGCAAAATAACTTTATTGACAATACTATAAATATTTGATACTCTTTTAAAGGTTGATTTATATAGTACATAGGAGGAAATTATGGAAGGAACAAAAGAAGTAAAAATTTTAGTTGCTGATCCTTCAGCAATAGGATTATTTGGACTAGCTGTAATAACATTAGTTGCATCATCACAAAAATTAGGACTTACAGACGGGGTATCTTTAGTATTACCTTGGGCTATATTCTTAGGAGCTACAGCTCAATTATTAGCGTGTATAAATGATTTTAAACACAATAATACTTTTGGAGCTACAGCTTTTGGAGCATATGCATTCTTCTGGTATGCAATGGGAATGACATGGCTTATACAAAATGGAGTATTGGGAGAAAAGCTTGCTTCTGCAGCTGATACAAAACAATTAGGATTTGCCTTTTTAGCATACTTCATATTTACATTATTTATGACTATTGGAGCAATGGAAACTAATAAAGTATTATTTATAATTTTTGTTTTAATAGACTTCTTATTTATAGGACTTATGTTAAATTCCTTTGGAATAGTACCAAATTTTGCTCATAGCTTAGCTGCATATTCAGAACTTGGAATTGCAATCTTTTCATTTTATGGAAGTGGTGCAGCTGTTTTAAATAAACATTTTGGTAAAGTATTTTTACCGATAGGCAAACCATTTAACATTTTTAAATAAATAATAAATGTGATATTATAAATATAGTGTTATTGTATTAAACAAATTAACACTATATTTTTTTATTTTAATGAAATTTAGTTACGATTATACTTTGTATAAAATAGTTAATATATATTTGACATAAGGAGAAAATTTATGAAAGTATCTATATTTTTAAAAGGAAAAAAGGATCCAGTTGTATACGAAGGAGAGAAAATAGATATAGTAGATCTAAATTTAAATGGGACTAATTATAAGCAAGTAAGATGCTTCAATAAAAAGGGAAGTTCTAAATCAGAGTTGATTGTAAATAATTTAATAAATAAAATTATCGAGTCATAAAAGGTGCTGTAGTAGCACTTTTTTTATTTGTCTGAAAGTATAAATTTTATCTTTCATTAAGTAAAATAAAAAAGCAAACTTATATATGTCTATAATTTATTGTAAACTTGTTCTAAATTTAAAATGTTTACAATATTATAGTAATGAAAAAGATACTAACAGCATAATAATTTATGTATCTTGAAAAGACACTAACAGCAAATTAATATTATGCATTCACAATGTATGATATAATTATTATATAAACGTGTCTTGTATTAATTTTTAGGAGGGAAAAATGTCTAGTGTTTTAAGTAGGATAAGAGAAGAATTGTATAAAGTCTCGGAAATAGATATAGATGAAGAAGAAGTTAGCATAAATGTAATAGAAGAATTTATAGATAATATAGAATATTTTAGAAATGCTTCTGAAGAAGAAATTATAGAAAGTTTTAGAAGGATTTTTTACTCTGGAACTAAGTATAGCATTAAATTATTATTCTTTGTTAGAGATAAGATAAATGGATTAGGAGAAAGGAGAGTATTTAGAGTTATTTTAAAATACTTAGGAAATGAGCATCCAAATTATATAGAAAATAACTTAGCTTTAATTCCTAAGTATGGTAGATGGGATGATTTATATTCTCTATTTGATACAAAGCTTGAAGATAATGTTATAGACTTATTTAAAAATCAATTACAAATAGATGTTAATTCTAATAATCCATCTACATTGGCTAAATGGCTAAAATCAGAAAATACTTCTTCTAAAGAATCAAAAAGGCTTGCTAATAAAACAAGAAGGTTACTTGGATATTCCCCTAAGGAATATAGACGATTATTATCTAGTTTAAGAAAAAAGATAAATATAGTTGAAACAAATATAAGTAGGAGAGATTATTCTAAAATAAATTATAATAATCTTACAAAATTAAATATAAAAAAATATCAAAAGGCATTTTTAAGAAATGATAAAGTTAGTTACGAAAAATTTAAATTACAAAATAATAAAAATGCTTTTATATTCGAATCCCTTGAGAAGATGATTTCAACTACTAGAAATAATTTGAATAATTATAATAGAAACAGTATAGAAGATATGTATAGCAAAAATTTAGAATATTTAATAGATATGACTATAAAGGATATAAACTCTTTTGAAGATACTTTAATAATTAATGGAATTGAAGGGGAGTTTACAAAAGATCAAAATAGATACTTTGATGTATTAATTGCAACAATCCTTTTATACAACAAATTGAATTCGAACAGCTTTAAAAACTATTATATGTCTTTTAAAAAGAATTCTAAATTTAACAAATTAACAGGAGGCGATTATATAGAAGATATCGAAATAATATCTAAAAATAATATAAATTATAATATTGATTTAAACTCAGCCTTAGATTTATTATTATTTACTAGTATTAAAAAGAATTTAAAGCCTGAAGCAATTCCTAAATCTATAATGTTTATATATAATAAAGATGAAAATATTAATTTTATTGATTTTAATGATATAAATGAAAAATGGATAAATTCAGGATTTGAAGTTCCTAAAATTAAGTTTTGGGATCTAAATGATTTATCTCCAAAGTTTTCAATAAAATATAAAGATGGTGTAACAATTATTAAAGGGTATAATAATTCGATGTGGAAGTATTTGCTTGAATGTAAAGAAATGAGTCATTCGAATATTATTATAGACAAATTTAATAATATTGAATATAAAGATTTAATTATCTAAATTAAACAATGCATATGCATTGTTTATATAATATAAGTTTACATAATGTTTAATATGTTTAATATTGTTGTCTGTAAATTAAAATAATAAAAACAATAAAGGTTTATCAAAGTCATATTTAATAACATGCAGTGAATAAAATTGTGAATATAATTATGCAAATTTTATGTATAGCAAAATTAAATTTAAAAATCTATTAAATCTATAAATAACTTATATAAAGACAAAATTAATTATGAAATTTGTCACGTTTAAAATTAAAGAAATATTTTAAAATAAACATACTTAATATAAATAAAAATAGTATGATTGAGGTTAATAACATTCGAAAATACAATAAAATAATATAAAAAAACCTAAAAAATATTTCGCTAAATATACATTTATTATATTTCGTACTATTGTAAGTTGAAAATCTCTGTGATATAATAAAATCAAGGCTTTAGAGAGATTTTGGAGGTGGAAAAATGTCTACAGGACGAACGAAAACATATAAATACAAAGATTTTTGTTATACTAACGACGTAAAAAGACTTTTAAGTATAGAATTATCGAATAAAGATAAGAAAAAACTTCACTCAGTGTATTCTAATTATTATAAGTTAGATGCTGAACGTGGATATGAATTTATAATTGAAGATCTTTTTAAACTTGCTGAAGTGCATAAATTGTCAACTTCTCAAATAGCACAAATTTATGATACTGGAGTTAGAAATGTTCAAATTTGGCTTAAGGAACTTGGAATAAATCGTAGCATTAAAAAAGCTCAAAAGATAAATAAAAAGAATTCTAAAGTAAATATAGAATTGAATTCTGTCGGAAATTTAAATTCAAACACAAACTCAATACAAAGTAAGTATGGTATTGAGCAAGTTCAAATTAAAAATTTGCCAGAATCAGTTGTTGATTTTCTTAATTATCTAGAAACAATTAAGGGGAAATCTCCTAACACTATTAAGGGATATGAGATAGATTTAACTTTATTCTTTAGATTTTTAAAAATATATAAAGGACTTATTACTGATGATTCTTTAGAGTTTTCTGAAATAGATATTAGGGATATTGATAATTCATTTGTTAGGAAAATTAAATTAACTGATTTATATGCATTTTTATCTTTTGCAGAAAAACAAAGGGAAAATGGAAGTTATGCAAGGGCTAGAAAAGTTGCAGCACTTAAATCATATTTTAAATTTCTTAATGGAAAAGCAAAAATTATAGATGATAACCCTACTTTGGAATTAGAATCACCAAAGATAAATAAAAGACATCCAGTTTATTTATCTTTAGATGAAAGTGTGAATTTATTGAGTTCATTAGATAAAGATAATAAGAATTATTATAGAGATTATTGTATTTTAACTTTATTTTTAAATTGTGGAATGCGTTTATCAGAACTTTGTAGCATTAAATTAGATAAAATCAAAGGTGATACTTTAACTATAATCGGTAAGGGAGATAAGGAAAGAACTGTTTATTTAAATGAAGCTTGCTTAAAAGCAATTGATAATTATTTAGCTGTTAGAGATACTTCTAAATGCACACCTGAAGATAAAGAATATTTACTACTCTCCTCCCGCTTTAAACCTATTAATAAAAGAACAGTTGAATTACTTGTTAAAAAACATATATTTAATTCGGGATTAAGTAATGAAAAATATACTCCTCACAAATTAAGACATACAGCTGCTACACTAATGTATAAACATGGCAATGTTGATATAAGAAGTTTACAAAGTATCTTAGGTCACGAAAATATATCTACAACCCAAATATATACTCATGTTGATGAAGAAATCTTAAGAGATGCTGTAAATTCGAACCCATTATCAAAATTATAAAACATAAAAATAAAAAAAGACTCTATATAGATATGCTCTCTTTTATAGATATCTACTATATAGGGTCTTTTTATAACATATTAACCTTTTATTTTTTATTAGTACTTACCTTTTAACTTTCTAACTCCAGGGAAAATTTCTTCTGTAGCATCTTCTAGTGAATCGTCACCTAATATATCTAAATCATCTATGTATTCAATATGATCAAAAGCGTCAACATAATCACTTGATTCATTTTCTAAAGCGTACTCTCCTACTTCATCAAGTTCTTCAGTTGAAAGCTTTTCTTCTTTTAAAGCTTCTATCATTTTTTTATATTCATTTTCTAAGAATTCATTTTCTTCAACCGTTTTAGCTATATCTTCAATTTTGATTGCTCTTACATCTATACCTTCTTCTTCTAGACAGTCTCCACAGTTGTCACAAATTCTATTAGGATATATATCACAATAATCATCTTCTGTGAATTTCTTAAAATCCATAAATACACCACCTTTGTTTAAAGTAAACCGAAACTAATTATAACAAATAAATATTAAATAAGCAAATTATATAATAAAATTAAATTCTATATGCTTTTAATTTTACTATCCTACTTAATATAAGTAAAATAAATTTTACCGCTAAATTTAAGAAATTTATAATGTACATAATGAATTTCATATTATGGACATTATAAATTAACTTAATAATTACACATAATTTGCATTATAAATTAATTGAAGAATTACATATAAAAAATATAAGTAATTACTGTAAGAACATAAGTTTCAAGAACGTTCGTTTTGAGAACATAAGTTTGATATTATCATATTTTTATGCTATAATAATAGAAATAGAGTGAGGTGTTATAATGAACGAAATAAAAGATAAACAATTAGAAATTTATGAGTTCTTAAAGATATATACAGAAAACAAAGGTTATCCGCCTTCAGTGAGAGAAATCTGTGATGCTGTTAATTTAAGATCTACATCGACTGTTCATGGTCATCTAAAAAGATTAGAGAAAAAAGGATTAATAAGAAGAGATCCAACAAAACCTAGAGCCTTAGAAATTATGGAAACTTCTAATATGAAAAAAGAAATGTTAAATATACCTTTGGTTGGAAGAGTTACAGCAGGAACACCTATTTTAGCAACGGAAAATATAGAAGATACATTCCCTATTCCTATAGATTACATAAAACATAATGAAGAATTATTTATGTTAAAAGTAACTGGTAATAGTATGATTAATGCAGGAATACATGATGGAGATTATGCTATTATAGAAAAGGCTCCAACTGCTAAAAATGGAGATATAGTTGTAGCACTAATTGAAAATGATGCCACTATAAAAAGATTCTTTAAAGAAAAAGATCATATAAGACTTCAACCTGAAAATGATGCACTATCTCCTATTATTGTTGAAGACTGCATTATTTTAGGTAAATTAGTTGGTTTATTTAGAGCATATTAAAAAATAAGATTCATACAATATTGTATGAATCTTATTTTTTTACTACAATTTAAGGAGGTGCAGATTTTGAAAATTTCTATTTTAAAAAGCAGTGATAATAAAAATAATGACTTTATAGATGAACATAATAATGGCCATATTGTAAAAGAAGACTTTTCTTCTCTAATATTACTTATTAAAGTCATTATAGCATCCATTTATGCTTTTGGACTTGGATATAGCTTATTTTATAGTGGTGATGATTTTCTTAAAGTAGGAATTAAATTTTTACTAATACTAATAGTGCTATATTTCTTAATGGAATTTCCTTATGCTCTTTTAAAAGCATCATTATTACCAAATGCTTTTAATAAAGATATAATCAAATTGAATTTAAATCCCTATAATATGAGTATATCTATATCTTCTAGGAAACCTATATCTAAAAATAGAGTGTTAATAGCATCAACAGTACCTTTTATAATATTAGCTTTAGCTCCAACTGTAATTAGTTATATATTAGAATTTAATATTTATTTGTATGCTATTGCTTCTGCCTCAGCAATAATTTCTATGTCTGATTTAATATTTTCAATAATTCTAATTAGTAATGAGTCTGTTGGTGAAAGTTTAATAATTACACCTTATGAGTATATTGATTCAAATATATCACTAAAGGAAACTTCACTTGATTTAGATAAAGATGATAAGCTAGAATGTAAAGATGAATTTTGCTATCAGTTATTAGAAAATATAGATAAAAGTAAAATAAAAAGCAGCTTAATTGAACGAAATAAAGATCCAGAATATATTAAAGAGATGATTTTTAATGTTGATGATAGTAATGAATAACAAAAAACACTAGCTATGTAATTAGCTAGTGTTTTTTGTTAAATATAAAGCTATTTTAAATTATCCAATTATATTATTTAAGGAAATTAATATACCTATCTTAGCATGGTCAAATGTAAGACCACCTTGTAAATAAGCTATATATGGCTCTCTAATAGGTGCATCTGCTGATAATTCAATTGAAGAACCTTGAATAAATGCTCCAGCAGCCATTATAACTTCATCATTATATCCAGGCATAGCCCAAGGTTCACATTCAACAAAAGAATCTATTGGAGAACCTTTTTGAATACCCTTACAGAATTGTATAAGTTTTTCTTTATCTCCAAACTTAATAGCTTGAATAATATCACTTCTTTTTTCGTTATATTTAGGAAGAACTTCAAAACCTGCAAGTTCCATTATTCTTGAACAAAATACAGCACCCTTTACAGCTTCCATAGCTATATGCGGAGCTAAGAATAAGCCTTGATAGAATTGTCTCATAACTCCAAATGTTGAGCCGCACTCTCCTCCTATTCCAGGAGTAGTTAATCTATAACTTGCTTGTTCTACATATTCTTTTTTACCAGCTATATATCCACCAGTTGGTGCAATTCCTCCACCTATATTCTTTATAAGAGAACCTGCAATTAAATCAGCTCCAACGTCTGTAGGCTCTATAATATCGATAAATTCACCATAGCAGTTATCAACGAAAACTACTACATCTTCTCTTATGCTTTTTACAAATTCAATAACTTCGCCAAGTTCTTTAACTAAGAATGAATTTCTCCATCCATAACCAGTACTTCTTTGAATATGTACAAGCTTTATAGTTTCATCAGATGTTAGTGTTTCTTTTATTTTATCTAAATCAAATTTACCATTTTTCAAATCAACTTGCTTATAGTTAACTCCATATTCTCTAAGTGATCCTATATTTTCTTTACCACTTATCCCAATTATGTTATGTAATGTATCATAAGGAGCTCCTGAAATGCATACCATTGTGTCCCCTGTTCTTAAATTCCCCATTAAAGCACAGCCTATAGCATGTGTACCATTAACAAAATGAGGTCTAACTAATGCACTTTCAGTATTAAAGACTCTTGCATAAACTTTATCTAATGAATCTCTTCCTATATCATCATATCCATATCCAGATGAGTTTGTAAAGTGAGATTCACTTATTCTTTCATCTTGGAAAGCCTTCAATACTTTTAATTGATTATACTCTCTTATTTCATCATATGATTCAAAAACCTCTTCTACATCTTTTAAAGCTTTCTTATATAGGTCAAATGTTTGAGGCTTAAAATTAAAGTTTTTCATCATTAATTCTTCTGTTTCTCTTAGCATAACGTTATTATTACATATCATTTAATAATATGTAATTTCTCCCTTCTAAGTAATTAAATAAGCTATTATATCACATAAATAAAATATTATCATATTTTAGCATAATTTCATAGTACATAAATTATATAAAAATATTATTGTAAATCTTTATTTACTAACACTAAAATCTTTAAAAACCTTATTTAAATCATCTCTTGAAGTAAAGTTTCCAATTGTCGTTTCCAATTGTCACATGAAGTAAGAATTTTTTATCATTTAGCTATTTAGGTTTATATGGTTCTAAAATTCTTGTATCTAACTTTGAACTATAAATTTTTTAGCCTTATTTAAATAAAAAAGTAGGCAAAATGCCTACTCTTCATCATTATTAAATAAAATTGGTTTTGCTGGTGTTATAGTTGTTATTGCATGCTTGTAAACTAACATTTGCTTACCATCGCTATCAAGTACAACTGTAAAACTGTCAAATCCTTTTACATATCCTTTTAGTTGAAATCCATTAGTTAAGTATATAATAACGGAAATCTTATTTTTTCTTGCTCCATTTAAAAATATATCTTGTAAATTGTTTGGTTGTTTATTCACCATATTCACCTCCGCATAATCCTTACAATACTATTATACAATTTATGGTAGAAATTCACCAACTATTCTTTTAAATATTTCATCTTCACTAAATATATCTTTATCTAAAATAATAGCTCTTGGATCTCTTCTAAACCAAGTTAATTGTCTTTTTGCATAATTTCTTGAACCCTGCTTAATCATTTCTACAGCTTCATTTAGAGATATCTTATTTTCTAAGTAATAAAATATTTCTTTATACCCGATCCCTTGCATTGACTGTACAGATGAATTATACCCCATTTCCTTTAACTTTATACACTCTTCAAGTAACCCCTTATCCATCATCATATCAACTCTTAGGTTTATTCTATTATAAAGCTTTTCTCTATCCATATTTAGTACATAATAGCTTACATCATATGGTCCATTATAAAACTCTTCTCCTGCATTAAACGAACTAAAAGGTTTCTTAGTTAACTTATATACTTCCAAAGCTCTAATAACCCTTTTTCTGTTATTATAATGAATTTCTTTGTAACTTATAGGATCTATGTCCTTAAGCATATTATGGATATATTCATTACCATGATTTTCTGCAAGTTCTTCTAATTCACTTCTATACTTTAAATCATTTTCTGCTTCTGTAAAGTTCATATTGCATGTTAATGCATTTATATATAATCCTGTACCACCAGTTAGTATTGGAAGCTTTCCTCTAGATATAATATCGTCTATACATTTTTGTGCCATTTCTTTATAGTCAGCAACAGAAAATGGAGTGCTAGGATCTACTACATCTATCATATGATGTGGAACACCGCACATTTCTTCTTTAGTAATTTTAGCAGATCCTATATCCATATATTTATAAATTTGCATTGAATCTGTTGATATTATTTCTCCATTTAATTCTTTTGCTAATTTTATAGATAAATCTGTTTTACCAACTGCTGTCGGACCTGCTATAACTAAAACTTTTTCTTTCATTGTTACTCCTTTTATACTATTCTTCTAAACTTTTTATCTAATTCATAGTTTGTAAACTTAATGATTACTGGTCTACCATGAGGACAATGGAATGGATCATCTATATATCTTAAATCATTTATTAGTTTTTCCATTTCCATTTGATTTAAATAATCATTCGCTTTAACAGCAGCTTTACATGCAAGTGTTGCAATTCTATTGTACTTTACTTCTGTTGTTTTACCGCTACCTAATGATTTTATATTATCTAAGATATTAATAAATAAATTCCTCGGATCAAGCTTACCTAAGAAGTAAGGCACTTCTTTAATTGCTATAGTATTTCCACCAAAGTTCTCAATAGAAAAACCTGCCATAGTAAACACCTTTGAATTTTCTTCATAATAACAAAAATCATCTGTAGTTAAATCTATTAAAGTAGGTACTAATAGTTGTTGTACTACTATATCCCCCTCTTCTATGCTATTTAAATACTTTTCAAAAAGAATCTTTTCATGAGCAGCATGCTGATCAATCATATATAGCACTTCATCATATTCAGCTAATATATAAGTTTTATTAAACTGACCTATTATTCTTAAATTAGGGAACTTTGCATTTCTATTTTCTATATTATTTAAGTTTTCTTTATTACTTACTACATTTTCATTATTTACTTCGTTACTTTGAATTGCTATATCTGTATTTACTTCATTATTAGAAATTTCTTTTTTATCTTCACAAACTACAGTATTTGAATCATAGTTTATAGGCCTATAATCAAAATTGTTGTTATCATCTATATTATTGTTATTATTATGTGTTTTAATATCTAATTTACCAAGTTCTTTTAGATTCTTAAGATTATTATAAAGTTCTTCTTCTCTCCTTAAATCCTCATAAGAAACTCCTGGAATTGTATTTATTTCATTTTCCTTATTTTTATTGCTATTATCTTCATAGTAAGATAAAGGTAAGTTATTTGAATTTGAATAAGTATCATTTACATTTATGTTAAAAGATATTTCCTCAACAACTTCTGTAGGTACTTCATCCTTATGTTCTTTTTCTTCCTCTGGTATATAGAAATCATTAAAAACTTCACTTTTAAAAGCTTTATGAACTGCATCAAATACCTTTTTAAATATCCCTCTATCTTCTTTAAATTTAATTTCAGCTTTTGTTGGATGTATATTAACATCTACAAACTCTGGATAAACTTCAAGGAATAAAACAAAGAAAGGAAACTTATTAACTGTCGCAAAGGACTTAAAGGCATTTTCTATTGCTGCAACTATAGTTTTATTCTTTATATATCTGCCATTAACAAAAATACTTTGATTATTTCTAGATCCTCTAGCTATTTCTTCTTTACCTATATATCCATATAAATGAATTGCATCTTCTGCACTTTCAAAGTATATTATATTTTCACTTATAGACTTTCCATATACAGTTCTAATAACATCTTTAAGATTACCTGTACCATAAGTATGTAATACCTTCTTACCATTGTTATAGAACTTTATAGATACATCAGGATTAGATAAGGCTATCCTTGAAACTATATCACTTATTAATGCCCCTTCTCTAGAAGTAGACTTTAAAAACTTTCTTCTAGCTGGTACATTATAAAATAAATCTCTAACTTCAATTATTGTTCCTTTATTAGTTCCAGTTTCAGATTCAGAAAGTATTTCTCCACCTTCTATTGAAATTTCAGAGCCAAAATCTACTTCATTTATTTTACTTCTTAATAATACTTTGGATATAGATGCTATAGAGGCTAATGCTTCCCCTCTAAAGCCTAATGTCATAATAGAATATATATCCTCTACATTTTGGATTTTAGATGTTGCATGAGGCATAAAAGCCTTTTTAATGTCATCTTTATGTATTCCATTACCATCATCTATAATTCTTATTAAAGAAATACCACCTTCTTCTATTTCGATGGTGATATTTTTTGCTTCTGCATCTATTGAATTTTCTACTAATTCTTTTACAACTGAAGAAGGGCGTTCAACCACTTCTCCAGCTGCTATTTTATTAGAGGTATGTTCATCTAATAGATTTATTCTTTTCATATAATCACCTCAATTATGTACCCTTTTTTAATTACTTCACCCTTTTAGCTTCAAGTATTAACTTGTATAAGGTATTCATTGCATCCATAGGTGTTAAAGCCATAACGTCTATATCAGCAATTGAATTAATTAAATTTTCTTTTTCTATCATTGTAAAATCTATTTGATAGTCGTTTATTTCATCTTTAGAATTCTTTTTCTTTTTAGAATCCTTCTTTACAATAGTATCTTCTAATACTGAATTATTTATATGATCACTTTCTTTTGCTATATAACTTTCATTAGATTCTTCTTTAGCATTATCTAATGAGTTATTATTTGCAGTTGAAACTGGAGCTTCTACAGATTCTTTAATGCTAGTAGATTTATTTACTTCATCTTTTTCAATCTTATCAGTTGCAACTTCTTTTAATGAAGTAACATCTAATGAATTACTTCCTGAAGCATTCTCTAATGAAGATAATATTTCCTTAGCTCTATCAATAACTTGAGTTGGTAATCCAGCAAGCTTTGCAACTTCTATACCATAAGATTGATCTGCTCCACCTTCTACTATCTTTCTTAAGAAAATTATATTATCATTAACTTCACTTACAGCAACAGAATAGTTTTTAACACCTTCTATAACACCTTCTAGTTTAGTTAACTCATGATAGTGAGTAGCAAAAAGTGTTTTGCACTTTAGGTTATTATTTTTTGATATATATTCTATTACAGACCAAGCTATACTAAGTCCATCATAAGTTGATGTTCCTCTTCCAACTTCATCAAGTAAAACTAAGCTTTTAGATGTGGCATTCTTTAAGATGTTAGATACTTCCCACATCTCAACCATGAATGTAGATTTTCCCCCTGCTAAATCATCAGATGCACCTATTCTTGTAAATATCTTATCACATATAGAAATATTAGCAGATTTAGCTGGTACAAATGATCCTATTTGAGCCATAAGAGTTATAAGTGCCACTTGTCTCATATATGTAGACTTACCTGCCATATTAGGACCAGTAATAAGTAAAAGTCTATTATCATTTGAGTTTAATGTAGTATCATTAGAAACAAATTCACCTTTTCCAATAACTTTTTCTACAACTGGATGTCTTCCTTCATTTATTTCTATAATTCCATCTTCATTTATACTAGGCTTAACATAATCATTTTCTACAGCTATTAAAGATAATGTAGATAAAGCATCTAAGTTACCAATGATTCTAGCACTTTGTTTAAGTCTTGCAATTTCTTTTTCTATTGCTTCTCTTACTTCTATAAATAAGTCATATTCTAAAGCTACTAGCTTTTCTTCAGCACCTAAGATTTTATCTTCCATTTCTTTTAATTCTTGAGTTATAAATCTTTCAGCATTTGCTAGTGTTTGCTTTCTTATATATCTACCTTCTGGAATTGAACTATAATTAGCCTTTGATATTTCTATATAATAACCAAATACCTTATTGTATCCAACCTTTAATGATCTAATTCCTGTAAAGTCTCTTTCTCTATTTTCTAGAGCAGCAATCCATTCCTTACCATGAAGTTTTGCTGTTCTTAAACTATCTACCTCTTCATTGTAACCATCCTTAATTATGTTACCTTCCTTTAAGGCAATAGATGGATCATCTAAAATAGAATTAGATAAAAGTTCTTTAATATCAGTAAGTTCATCTAAATCCTTATACCATTCTTTTAGTATATTTGATGTTGCTTCTGATAAATGAGACTTTATACCTGGTAGCTTTTCTAATGAGCATTTAAGTGAAATTAAGTCCTTAGCATTCGCATTTTTATTAGAAATCTTACCTACAATTCTTTCTATATCATAAATTTCTTTAAGTAAACTTCTTAAATCTTCATTAAAATAAGCATTATTATATAGTTCTTCTACACCTTCTAATCTCTTTTCAATTTCAGATTTTATTATAAGAGGTTCTTCAATCCATTTTCTAATTGCTCTTCCTCCCATAGAAGTAGCAGTCTTATCTAAAACCCAAATCAAACTACCTTTTTTAGATTTTTCTTTTAGATTTTCAGTAAGCTCTAAATTTCTTCTTGAGTTACCATCTATAGTCATATAATTAATTATGTCATAATACTCTAAAAGATTTATATTAGTTAAAGTCATCTTTTGAGTATCATAAATATACTTTAATAAGGCTTTAGATACAGTCTTAGATAAATCATTTAAATTAGTAATGCATACTTCTGAAAATTGTTCTAGAAGTTCTTCTTCAGTACAAATACTCTTACTTAAATCTCTCTTAGTAATTAGTGCTGAAGAAATAGAAGTAATTTCTGATAATAATTCATCACTTATATTAATACCTACAATTATTTCCTTTGGAGCAATTTTAGTTATTTCATCTAATAAACTTGCTTTTATTGCTGTAAAGTTCGTTACTTTAAATTCTCCAGTAGATATATCAGAAGAGGCTAACCCGTAATAGCCATTATCTTCAACTATACACATTAAATATGTATTTTTATATTCACTATCTTCAGTGTTTTCTATATATGTACCAGGAGTTATAACTTTAATAACATCTCTTTTAACTATACCTTTAGCTACTGAAACATCTTCAACTTGTTCTCCTATTGCTACTTTATATCCTTTATTAACAAGTCTTGCTATATAAGATGAAGCTGCATGAAATGGAATCCCACACATAGGAGCTCTTTCTTCAAGACCACAATCTCTTCCTGTTAAAACAAGTTCTAATTCTCTAGATGCTATTTTAGCATCTTCAAAGAACATTTCATAAAAGTCACCTAATCTAAAAAACAAGATACAATCTTTATAATTTTCTTTTATCTCAAAATATTGTCTCATCATTGGAGTTAACATATTTTTATTACCTCACATCCCTAAATTTAAGTACAAACCTTGTAAATATAAGGTTTTATGACTATTATACTATAAAGTTGCAACAATAAAAAGTAATAAGTATTAAAGTAGAGTTAATAAGAAAAATGACCTTATCAATTTCAAACTTGATAAGGTCATTTTTAAATTAATATAAAGATTTATTTTATAATCTAATTTGCAATATCAGTATTAGCTGGGTCAAAAGTAGTTGGATCTATATTCATTATTAACTTAGTAATTTCATTATCACTAGTAATTTCCCAACCATTTTCTGATTTTTCTAAAGTTATATCTCCAGTTCTATCTGTAAATGTAACTCCATCTAAAGCTTTTACCATAATATCATCATATAGTTTATTTTGTTCTGTTTCTGTCATTTCTGTACCAGAAAAAGCTTGTGATAATACACTTGTAAACATTTCTTGAATGGACGTAGCAATTACAGCAGCAATATCTGGTCCATTAACTTTAACATTAACTGTTGCCTTTTCTCCATCAATACTTTCTGAATTAATAGTATAAGTAAGCTTTTGTATTTCAGTAATCATCTTTTTAGAAGAATTAGTGTCAGTTTCTTCTACATTACTTAGTAATGTAGAAATTGTTGCTTCATCAGCACCTTTAATTTCATCAAAATAAGTTTTTACTGTGTCAGATGGAGATGGCTCTTTGCTTTTACACCCATAAAAAGCAGTAATTGACAGTACTAAAGTCATTATTATTGATATTCTTTTTAATAGTTTCATATATTTACCCCCTATTTAACTACATATATATTTTACTACATTTCCATATTAAAGCAATGAAATTAGTTAGTTTATTATCTATAAAAAATTATAATAAATGTAATATTCAGTATAATATTTCATATAAGAGATAAATATAAAAAGAAAAATAATCTTATCAATTAAAAATAGATAGGATTATTTTTCTTTTTAATAATATAGAATATTATTGCATATTTCTCTTAGTTTAATATAGTAATTAGTAATTCCTCAATACTAAATACATCATTAGTTTCAAATAATTCTTCTAAGGTTTCAATGTTTTCTTCTAAGTGTTCTACATCCTTAGAATATGTATGAGCTATGTCAACCATATCTGTATTTGTAAACTCTTTATTTTCTAGATATCTTACTACACATAATTCTTTTATCATTATATAGCTTATTAATGCTATTTTCACCTTAGCTAAAGCATCATAGTCAAAAACAGCCTTCATAAAGTATCTAAATACAAAGTAAACTAGTATTTGTTCAAATTCATAGCTTTTTTCTTTATAATATTCATCAAACTTTTTATGAATATCTAAGTAAATATCTTTATCATCTTCATTTTGCCAAAAGTATCTTAAGGCATCTTCTAACCCTAAAATGTCATTTGGCTTAATATGCTTTAAATCTCTAAAGACTTCTAGAACTTCTTTTATGTTAATATATTTTTTTGTAGTTTTCCCTTTATATACTTCAATATCATTAATAGTTGATTTAATAAAATCCTTATTTAAGTACTTATCTTTAACTAACTTAATTGATTGAATATCATTTGAATCTATCTTTTCTTGTACTTCATTTATAAAAGTAAGAACTAAAGCACATCTTATTTTTAAATCTATTTCTCTATTTTGCATGATATCAAAAATTATTTTTCTACATTGCATAAGATTAATATATAGCATTGGATTAATATCATTATAGCTAGTTATTTCTTCATCATTTTCACTTAATTCAAATTCTACTTTATCAGATTTTCTTAGTATTATTCTTGCAGCTTCAGGACATGATAAGGATATACCAGTTTCACGAGTATTTCCAAACTCCTCTAAGTAACGAGGGTACTGTCTACATGTATAACAAAGACTATCTGCCCCTAAATTATTATATATATCACATAAATTATTTTCGTTTAAAAAAGAGCATCTATCTCCATTTAAGACAAAAACATTTTCTTCATCTTCATTAATTATCTTGCTTCTTAATTCATCTCCAAATGTACCATCTACAGACAAATACTTTTTATGACTTTCTTCATCTATAACTATTCCCCATCCAGCACAACAAGTATCTTCACATTCAGAAGCTATACATTTAAATTCATCAAAGTAATCTGGTTTTCGTATCTTCATTTTTAACCTCACATCATATGTATTTATTATTTTTGTACATACTAATTGTAATACTCACTATAAATCTATTCAAGAATATGTTTATTTTAAATTAGTTTATATAAGATTTTGTATATAATATAGTAATAATTAACTATATAAAAATAGCCTTTAACATACTCCTTTTTAAGCATATTAAAGACTATTTTAAAATTAAAATCTAAATAGTATAATTTATAATTTATAATCTGATATTCATTATTTAATTATCCAACAACTCAGCTTACTTTGTTAAATAAAATACAATTATGTGCGAAAAATACCATCAACTGTTATATTTTGTCCAGTTAAATACTTGGCCTTATCTGATGCTAAAAACACAGCTGTTGCACCAATTTCTTCTGGCTTTCCAAGTCTTGCTGCATATACACTACTTTTTATCCAAGTCTTTAATTCTTCTGGAAGAACTGATACCATATCTGTTTCTATAGCTCCTGGAGAAATAGCATTTACATTAATTCCTATTGGTGCTAAGTCTCTAGCAAGTGTTTTTGTTAATCCAAGAAGCGCTGATTTTGAAGAAGAATATGCAGAGCTTCCTAATGCACCTGTTGAAGCACTTGTAGAAGATATAAAAATAATGCTACCCGATTTTTCATTTAGCATATATGGAACTATTAGTTTTGACATATAAAAAGGTCCATATGCATTTGTTTTCATAACTTGATCAAATTTTTCTATTTCTGTATCCATTATTGAACCATTAAATTCAATACCTGCATTGTTAACAAGTACATCAATAAAACCAAATTTACTTATTGATTCTTGAACCAACTTTTCACATTCATCATATTTTGAAACATCTGCTTGACATACTAGAACTTCAGCTCCTAGTGATATGCAAGCATTAGCTACATCTTTAGCTCGTTCTACATTGCTATTACAATGAATAATAACATTATATCCTGCTTGAGCAAATTCTGTAGCACATGCCGCACCTATTCCTCTTGATGAGCCTGTTATAAGAGCAACTTTTTTACCCATAAATTAATCATTCCTTTCATTTAGTCATACCTTTATATTAAATATTTTTATAAATTTATTATTGTATTATTATTGGAATATTGTATCAATTTTACTTATTACTTCAAATTATTTTACTTTATTACTGTTATGTATGTTATAATATCTATATTGTTAATTATTAGACATAGCTTTTCTAGGAGTGATGTAAATGTTTTCTGATGAAAGTAGTTTTTTATCTTTAGATGATATAGAATATATCTGCAATAAAACCTTTGGAATGTTAAAAATACCAATATTCTTTTTTAACTCTAGTGGTATAATTCTCTTTAAGTTTTCTTATAAAGATAGTAATAACCCCTTATATAGTAATACTGAACAACTTTTAAATGACTTTTTATCTATTAATGACGAAAACACTCCTATAAATATTAAATCAACAATGTATCATGAAAATTATTTTATTATTAAAGTAATTACTAGTGACAATATTAGTGGAACTCTTTTAGTAGGACCTACTATTTCTTCTGAAATTGATGAAAAGTCTATTAATTCAATTATAAAAAAGTTTGATATCTTAATAAAATATAAAGGCAGCTTAATTAATTATTATAACAATATCGTTATAATGGATTTTAATAGTTTTATAGATGCAGGACTACTTCTTTATCATTCCATTTATCATTATAAATTAGATTTTACTAATGTAGTAAATATTGATGAAATGCTTATTGATGTTGGGCTTAAAGATAGCAAAGCCTTTTATATTTCCAATTCAAAGAAAAGAAGAAATAGTAGATTGCATCATTCTCAAGAATTTGAAAGAAAACTATTGAAACATATAACAGATGGAAATTTAGAAGAGGTAATAAAATTTTTAAAATATACTACTTTTGACGGTGAATTAGGAATTAACTCTAAAAATCCTTTAAGGAATTTAAAGAATATTTTTATTAGCTATACATCAATAGTGTCCCGTGCTGCTATAGAAAAGGGACTTGCTTGGGAGGTATCCCTAACACTTACTGATTTTTATTTTGAAGCAGTAGAAGAACTTAATACCATAAAAGATATAAATGAATTATTTTTAAAAATGATTTTAGATTATACAGAGCATGTAAACAAAGTTAAAATGTATAACTACTCTTCTGCTATACTTAAATGTCAAAAATATATATTTGAACATTTATATGAGAAAATATCCCTTTCAATCCTAGCAGATTACTCATCTATGAATCCTTGTTATCTCTCACATTTATTTAAAAAAGAAGTTGGAGTATCTATTAGTGATTACATACAAAAAGAAAGAATTGAAGAATCTAAAAAATTAATTTTATCTGGTAAGAAATCTCTTGTAGATATTTATGTACCTTTAGGTTTTATTGATCAAAGCCATTTTTCAAAGACATTTAAAAAATTTGTTGGAATAACTCCAAAAGAATATAAAACATTATATTTTCATGAAATATGATTATATAATTTAAAGTGTATATAAGTTATATAAATATTTCATTATTTTTAAATTTATAAACTTTTAAATTTTATTGAAGAAAAAAATTAATTGTTTTATAATTAATTTAATAACTTTTGGAGGAATAATTATGAAAGCACTAAATAACTTATATAAATTTATACATCATCATTGCTAGAGAGACTTGCTCTTATAAAAAGAGTGCAAGTCTATTTTAAGTGGGCTTGTATCTCTTGGCTATGATATGTAAGTGCAATCATATTTTTGTAAGCCATGTGGGATATTAGCCTACATGGCTTTTTGATTTAGAATTAAATATAAATACTAATAATTCTTATATTGCTATTCATTAGTATTAAATGCTTAAAGAACTAAACTAAAATATTAATATAAAGGAGAAATGAAAATGAGTAACTATAAAATTAAACCAAGTATTTTACCAGGATTTATGGAATTATTACCTATAGAACAAAGAAAATTTAATGATATTGTAGAAAAAATTACAAAGGTATATGAAGAAAATGGATGCCTTCCAATAGATACTCCAATTATAGAAAAAGCTGAAATTTTACTTGCTAAAAACGCTGGAGAAACAGAAAAGCAAGTTTATGCATTTCAAAAAGGATCTAATAATTTAGCATTAAGATTTGATTTAACAGTTCCTTTTGCTAGATATACTTCTCAATACTTTAATGATTTAAATTTTCCACTTAAAAGATATCAAATAGGAAAAGTATATAGAGGAGAAAGAAATCAAAGGGGACGATATAGAGAGTTTTATCAATGTGATGTTGATATTATAGGAAAAGATAAGCTAAGTATTAAAAATGATGCTTTAGTTATAAGTTTAGCTTCAAAGGCTTTTAAATCAATAGGATTAAAAGATTATAAGTTTCAAATAAGCAATAGAAAAATACTCTCTGCTTTATTAAGTTCTCTAAATATCGAAAGCTCTATTGATGTTATGATATTAATCGATAAATACGATAAAATTGGTGAACAAACATTTAAAGAAGAACTAGATAAGTTAGTTAATAAAGAAAGTGCAAAAATAATAAATAAAGTCATAAATATAAATGGATCTAAAGATAAAGTATTAGAAGAATTAGAATTATTAAATATACAAGATGAAAAATTCACCTTAGGATTAAATGAACTTAAAGAAGTTACTACTACTTTAGAAGTACTTGGGGTTTATGACAGCGAATATATAATAAATTTAAAAATTATAAGAGGATTAGATTACTATACAGGAACAGTATTTGAAACTTTATTAATTAACAATGAAGAATATGGCTCAATTTGTTCTGGTGGTAGATATGATAACTTAGCAGAAAATTATACTAATAATATCTTACCTGGAGTTGGAATTTCAATTGGTTTAACTAGATTATTCTTCGTTTTAAAAGAAATAGGATTTGTTGAAAGTTATAAACTTCCATCTAAGGTTGAATATTTAATTATTCCAATTGGTGATACTTTAAAATATTGTGGTGAAGTATATAAAAAGTTAACTGAGTCTGGAAAAGCAGTAGAAATGTATTTTGAAGATGATAAATTAAAGAAAAAACTTAATTATGCCAATAAGTTAGAAATACCGTACGTTATACTTTTAGGTGAGGAAGAAGAGGCAAATAAATCTATAAATATTAAAAATATGATTACTGGTAAACAAGAAACTTTAAAATTTGAAGATATTTTTTAAAGGGATCTATCAAATAGGCTTAAAATAAACTTCATCCTCCATTAAATAAAAATAACCTTAAGCACTACATCTGTATTGCTTAAGGTTTTATAATACTTACAACTTGTCACTATGCATTAACTTCTTTTACATTTAATCCATTATTTGTTTTTTTACCTAAATTAATTGCAATAGAAGCTATTAAACATGTGATAATTGCAGCCAATAATATAGATATTTTTACTATATTTAATACATTTTCATTACCTGTAAATGCTATTTCAGCTACAAATATAGACATAGTGAAACCTATTCCTGCAAGCATTCCAACACACATTATATCGTACCATTTTACATCTTTAGGCTTTTCTATTACTTTAAACTTAGATAAAATAGATGTAAATAACATTATACCTAAAGGCTTTCCTACAACTAGCCCAACAATTATACCTAAAGCTACCTTTATTGAACCTTGTGGTATTGATGAAATATTCATATTTATTGCAGTATTAGAAAATGCAAATAACGGAAGTATAATTAAATTAGCATATGGTGCTAGTACATGTTCAATCCTAATTAATGTACATTCAAGTGTATCCTTATTACACTTACTAATCGGTAATGTAATAGCTAATAAAACACCACTTATAGTAGCATGTATTCCACTTGCAAATATACAAATCCATAAAATAAATCCTAGTATAAAGTAAGGAGTAAGTCTTTCTTTTTTATCAATTTTTCTAAGTGATAATAACATGATAAATGTTACAGCACCTAAAACTAGCGGTATTATCTTTATTCCTGACGAATAAAATATTCCTATAACTGCAATAGAAATCAAATCATCAACCACTGCTAAAGTTAATAAAAATATTTTAAGGGAATTACTAAGTCTATTCTTAAATATCATAAATGCTCCAACAGCAAATGCTATATCCGTTGATATAGGAACACCTATCCCATTAACATATGACGTACTTCTATTAAAAATAAAAAATATAATAGCTGGTATTGTTACTCCCCCAATTGCAGCAACAATTGGAAAAGATGCTCTTTTTGCATCTGATAAATGCCCTCTTATAACTTCCATTTTAATTTCACAGCCTACAACTAAAAAGAAAATTGCCATTAAAAAATCATTTATAAACTTGTGCAAATTAAAATTAGGGAATATTTCTATATGATGAAATATAGTATTATATAATTCCTTTAATGGGCTATTTGCAATAATTAATGCAAAAACAGTTGCAATTAATAGTAATAATCCAGGTAAAGCCTCCCATTCTAAAAGTACTTTTAACTTACTTAAATAATTTCTTTTTTCTTGTGTATAATACATTTAGTCCCTCCATCTGTAAAGTGTTCTAACTACTTTATTTTACATATTATTACATAAGGATATTTTTTAAAGATACACTATAGTATATTTCCAAAAAATATATTATTTTACGCAACTATTATTATAACAACTATCCAACACTTTACAATGAAAGTTATATTTTTAACCCTTTTTATACTTCTTTTATACTTTCTTTGAAGTCTATATTGATATTTTTTCACTTTAAATCACATATAATTATATTTATAATTATATTTATGTATTTTTCTGTAAATGTATACGATATCACCAAATTGCTATCTTTTTTCATTTGTTAAGTTTATTTCATTAGTATCATTACTGTTAAATAGAATATTATTAAACTAATCTATCGGTTGATTATATTCTTATAAGTAAAATTGATTTCTATTTAATGAGTTAATTATAATTATATATACTGTTTATTTAATAATAAAAAAAGTAGTTAGTTTTGGTTTTATACAAAACTAACTACTATCTCAGCTATTATAACTACCTCTATTTATTTTACTTCTATTTGATTAATAAACCCTTTGACGTATTAAATTAAAAGATATTATTTTTGTATCTATATATTCATAAGTTAAATATATTGGTGTATCATTATCATCATAATTAACCCCTTTTAAAATTAAAAAGGACTTTATATCATCTTTACAATTAAATATTTCAGTTAGTTCTTTCTCCTTAGAATTATTGGTTGTAGAAATCGTCACTTTATCCCAATATATTTTTATATTATTTTTTTCTAAGAGAAATTTGTATAATGAATCATTATATTTAAGTAAATCTGATACAAAATCATTATCATAACCTAAGATGCTTAGTGGTAAATAATCTATACAATAAACACAAGCATTATTATCTGCAAAAAAAGTTTTTTTTAATATTAATACGTCACTTCCCTCTTCTATTCTTAAAATATTACTTAAACTTAAATCTGCATTTATAAATTCATGACTTATATTTTGAATTTTAGATTTATATCCACTTTTTCTTATAATTTCACCAAATTCATTTATAGGATTTAATTTAGTATTAAGCTTAATAGCTTCAACATTTATAAAAGTACCTTTTCCTTGTCTTCTAAAGATAACACCTTCAGTTGCAAGTTCATTAAGAGCACTTCTAACAGTTATCCTACTTACCCCTAAATCCTTTGATAGGTTTTCTTCACTTGGTAATTTATTGTTAACATCTAAATTCAATGTTCTTATATACTTTAAAATAGATTCTTTCGTTATTTGCGTAAGTGATTTTGTTTTTATTGGTTCTAACCCCATATATCCTCCATAATATTCAAGTTATATTAAAATTATTATCAAATTAGTTTACATAATTATATATTATTATATAATTTTACCATAACAAACTCAATAAAATCATTTTAGAAAACATTTACAAATAATATTGATTTTTACAATTTATGGTAGTAAAATAAAATTTGTAATACGTATTACCTATTTTATTTTTAGAGGAGAAATATTTATGTATAAAGATCACATTTATTATTTAAGAAAGTGTGTTGAAGTATCTAAAAGATCTAGAGAAAGTGGTAATATGCCATTTGGATGCATTCTAGTGGATAAGGATGGCAATATAATTCTTGAACAAATGAATATTGAGGGTACAGATTATAAATGTACTGGTCATGCAGAAACTCAACTTATGGAAAAAGCATCTATGAAATACTCAAAATCATTTCTATGGGATTGTACTTTATATTCTACTGCTGAACCTTGTGCAATGTGTACAGGAGCTATTTATTGGGGAAATGTAGGTAGAATAGTTTATGGATTATCTGAAAGGGATTTATTAAATCTAACTGGAAGTGATTCTAAAAACCCTACTTTTGATCTACCTTGTAGAGAAGTATTATCTAAAGGACAAAAAGATATTAAAGTTATAGGGCCATTCCCTGAGATAGAAAATGAAGTTGCAGATGTTCATAAAGACTTCTGGAATAAATAAAATTAAATATAAATTATAAGGAGTTGTATTATATTGGCTTTTAAAAAAGATGTTGAAACCAATACTAAAGAGTATGAATTTACTTCTGTACCTAAGGATCAAAGAAAAAGCTATACAAGTTTAACTATTGTATGGACTGGATACGTCTTTGTAGTAACAAGTATGATGACTGGTGGCGGATTAGCTGCTGGATTAACATTTAAAGAAATAGTGTACGTGTGTATTTTAGGAAATATCTTTTTAGGAATAATTGCTACCCTTGTAAGTATAATTTCAAGCAAAAATGGGCTTAGCTTTGCGCTTCTTACTAAATATAGTTTCGGTACGAACGGTTCAAGGATTGCATCATTTTTTGTTCCCTTTGTAAACTTAGGATGGTATATAATACAAGCTGCTACCTATGGACATTTTATTGCATTAATTTTTAATTTAGGTTCATTTGGTGAAGGCATAGCAATGATTGCAAGTGCATTAGTAATGGGAGTCTTTGCTTTATCAGGCATGAAGGCAATAACAATTTTAGGATATGTTTCTATACCTGCAATTGTATTTCTTTCAATTGCTACATCAGTAAAAGCAATTCAAATTACTGGAGGAATAGAACATATATTATCATATAGACCTTCTGCTCCAATGGCAATAAGTACAGGAATAACTGCAATTATAGGTACTTGGATTTTATCTTCTGCAACATGTATTGCTGATATAATGAGATATGCCAAAAATACTAGAGATGCAATAGCAAGTTCACTTACTGGATTGTTATTAGGGAACTCATTAATGATATTATGTGGAGCATTAGCAGCTATTGCTGTAGATAATAGTGATTTACCTGCTGTATTACTATCTATGGGATTACTTATTCCATCAATTATACTTATGACAACAAATATATTTACAACTAATGCAGCAAACTTATATTCAAATTCATTAAATTTATCTAATTCATTTAATATGGATAGAAAAAAGATGATTACTATCCTTTTAATTATAGCCGCAATAGGAACATTAACAAAACCATATGAAATAAATTTCTTATTTACATTTTTAAATACACTAGGTAATATTATTCCTCCTCTTGCCGGAATTATTATTGCTGATTATTTTATTCTTAATAAAGGACATTATGAAGACTTCAATAAAGTCACATTTAAAAATTGGAATCCTTTGGCCTTTATTACTTGGATAATATCACTTATTTTATCATTTGTATTACCATTTGGCCTTCCAGCATTAACAAGTTTAATTTCTTCAATCATAATTTTCCCTGTACTAACTATAATAGTTTCAAAATTAAATGTTAAAGGAGGCAAAAATTATGAAGAAATATAAAATATCAGCAATTTTAGGCACTATCCTTATGGGGATTTGTTCCTTTTTAGCATGTATATCTAATAATATTGCTTTAATTAATATAGGAAATATAGGCCTTTTAGTTAGCATTGGTATAATGTCCTATGGCTTTTCAAATTGGCAACCATAAAATTCACGTTAGAAATTAAATTACTTTATATTATAAGTTTATTATATAAATGCCTCCTTTTATTGTCTAACTATTATAAAAGGAGGCATTAAACTTTTTATATTAATTTAAAATTGTTTTATTATAAGTACTATTAGAAAAGTAAAATAAGATCTATAATGCTATTTGTATATTTAACCAACTCATCATAACTGAGAGGCTTAATAGAATTTATAATTCCTTCTAGGTTATTATTAAAATCATTTAAATATTTTAACAAATAGTTTTTACTATTAGTATATCCTACGATAAATGAATCATCTTCTAAGTCTAATATTATTTCATCTATTATTACTTGAGATTTTGAAGCTTTGACATTAATTTCAGAAATTAACTCATCTGTAAAAGATAAGTTATTTTGAATATTTTGCCTCATATTACTTGTAATTTCTCTTAGTATATATATTTCATCATTTAAATTAACGTAATTCTTCTTTCCAAGTATCTTTTCTATTAACTTTCTATCCAAAGCACCCTCCTTAATATTATTAAAATTAAACTTAATATAATTCTAATGTTATTGAGGATAATTTTCAATAGATTAATATAATAATATCTACAATTACAAAAATTATTATGTAAATTTATATTTTTTTAATTATCTTTTATAATTCTAAAGATTTATCATTTATCTCGTTATCATGCTTCTCATTTGATCTTGATTCTATTGCTAAATAAGTAACTGCTATAAAAATAACTAAACATCCTATAATCTTTTTAATATCTATAGATTCATTAAATAATAATAAGCCACTTATTACACTAGTAATTGGCTCAAATAAAGAAAATATTGAAGCTGAGGTAGATCCTATAATTGATACTCCTACTTGAAATAAAATAACACCTACTATTGATGTTAATAATGATATAATTATCATTAAAATATATATTTTTAAAGAAAGATTAAATTTTATATAACCACCAAAAATATTACCTATTAGCATTTCAAAAGAAACAAAAGAAACTATGTAAAAAGATAGTTTATATGGGTTTATTTTAACTAGTTCTTTCTTTTCAAGATATACTATGTAAAAAGCATAAGTTAGTCCAGATATTAATGCCATTAATGCTCCTAATAAATTATTGCTACTTTTCATGTCCATAAAAAGTGCTACACCTAGAAAAGCCATTACTAAAGATAGTACTTTTCTTTTACCTAACTTTTCATTAAAAATAAACCTGCATGCTAAAGCAACGAAAATTGGATACATAAAATGTAATGTAGTAGCTACACCTACCCCTATATATGAATACGAACTATATAATAAAGCTGTAGTTAAAGCAACACCTATTAAGCTAAGAATAAATATATGTTTTAATTCTTTCTTTTCTACTTTCAAAGAAATTCTTTTGTATTTTAATATAAAAAATAAAATTGGAATAGCAAGTAAATTCCTAAAAAAAGTCATAGATAAAGAATTATTCCCGAATTCATAGGTTATATTTGCTAAAGCAGGTGTAAATCCAAAGATTATTGCTGATAGTATTGTAAATAAGATACCTTTAATCTTCATATTATCCCCTTCTTTTCTAAATAAATTTTTACCAACACTAGGTTTATTTTACTACAAAGTTTATCTAATTACATCATCTTTAAGATTAATTTGTATATTTAAATTATTCTATAGACAAACTAACCATGAAAGGTGGTTATTATAATGAAAAAATTTTTTTATACTCTTTTAATTTTTTTATGCTTGAGCTGTAATATCGCTAAAGCTCAGCCTCCGATATATACTAATATTTTCAATCAAGGTGTTTATAAAGTAGACTCAATTGTTAAAGTTCTAGGAAGGGATATCTCATTTATACAAAACATATCTAGTGAAAAAAGTGTTTATTTCTTGTTAGTGGATGAAAATCAATCAGTAATACAAGCACTTAAAATGGAGCCTAATTCTCCTAAGTATGATTTACACAAACTAGAACCAAACTTTAAAATAATTTTAATTGGTGAAGGATCAGCATTTTTATCTTAAAACATTTTAACTTTAAATAATATAAATTTACTTGAAAGGCGGTTTAACTTATGAAAAAATTTATTTTTACGCTATTAATATCTTTATCTTTATCTTTTAATGTTGCTGCGACCGGGTTTCAAGCACATTCTAAAACACTTACAGAAGGTGTTTATAATGCAAATGCTCTTGGTATTTCACTAAATGAGATAAATTATGCCCAAAATGTTTCAGAAAAAGGTACTACTTATCTTATTATTTATGATGAGAGCAATACTATAGTTCAATCAATAAAACTAATGCCTAATTCTCCTAAGGTTCAAATATATCCTCAGTTGGACCCTAGCTATAAAATAATAGTAATTGGTGATGGCTCAATAGTTTTATCACAAACATAATTTAAATATTTATGATTTGATCAATAATTGTTGAAATTTATCTAATAAAATCCTTAAAAATGTATCTATATACGCATGTTTTAGTGAATCTTATTTTAATTTAAAGCATAGAATATATTATTAAATACAGCTATCTTTATAGGGGAACTTATAATTTTTAATATCATTATTTTAAATTTAATCAAGTGCTTTAATTACATAAAATTATAAAAGGGGGATTGTTAATGTTCTGTAAAAATTGTGGGAAAGAAATAGACGATAATGCAGCAGTATGTATACATTGTGGAGTTGCAACAAATTCTACACCTGCTGTTGTTGATAATGGTGGATTTGGATGGGGACTATTAGGATGCTGTATTCCAATTGTAGGTTTAATTTTATTCTTAGTTTGGAAAGATACTAAGCCTAAAACATCTAAGGCTGCTGGGATTGGGGCTTTAGTTTCAGTTGGTATTTATATATTATTATACTTATTTATATTTATCCTAGGTGCTGCAGGTGCTTCATATGGTTATTAAGAAATGATTGAAAAATTCTTTTTTAAATGGTTGCCAATTATATTTGGATGTCATTGTAGAGCTGATAGATCTTTTTATTTTAAAAATAAAAAATTTCCTATATGTGCGAGATGTACTGGCGAGCTAATCGGCATGATTTGTTCGCCAGTTCTATTTTCCTTTTATCAACCCACTATCCTTTTAAATTTAATTTTAATAATTCCAATGCTTTTAGATGGTTTTATTCAATTATTAACCCATTATGAAAGTAATAATATAAAAAGAGTTTTAACAGGATTACTTTTTGGATATGCATTAAGTAATATATTTATACTATCAATAATTTTCACATGGAAGTGTGGTTATAATTTTGGAAGAAATATTTAGAGAATAAGGAAATGTCAATTCTTCTTTATATATTCTAAATTACTTGAAATACATAAGCTTTATAAGTATTTTTTAAATATTAAATAATAAAATAAAAGTTGTATAAGATTAAGTATTACTAATTAACCTTATACAACTTTTTAATTTTTATCATTGAGTTTAATAATAGTTAGTTTTAATTATTATTTTACTTTGATTCCTCTATATATGCTTTATCAAAATATACATGTCCAAGCATTGAAACTCTAACTCCTTTAACTTCTGGCTTAGCCCCAGTTGTCTTATTGTAGAAGTAAAGTGGAATTATTGGCATATCTTCCATTAATATATCTTCTGCTTGCTTCATCATATCCCATCTCTTATTTACATCAGCTTCAACCTTAGCACCATTAACTAATTCATCATACTTAGGATTTGAATAACCAGCATCATTGTTTCCTCCACCTGTTACCCATAAATCTAAGAATGTCATTGGATCAACGTAATCTCCAAGCCAGCCATGTCTTGCAATTTGATATCCACCTTGTTGTCTAGTATTTAAGAATACTTTCCATTCTTGGTTAGTAAGCTCTACATTAACTCCAATCTTAGCCCAGTCTTGTTGAATTACTTGTGCTACTAAATTATGAGATCCTTCTGTATTATACATAAACTCTAAAGTTGGAATTCCTTCTCCATTTGGATATCCAGCTTCAGCTAGTAATTTTTTAGCTTCTTCTATATTAGGTTTATTTGCATCATAGTACTTTCTATCAGCAAAATCTTCTCCTTCAGCGTTTAAAATTCCTTCTGGAACAAAAGCATATGCTGGAGTTTGTTTTGCTTTTGTAACTTCATTAACTATACCTTCTCTATCAATTGCAATAGATAAAGCTTTTCTTACTTTTGCATTACTTAAAACCTTTTTTGCATCTTCAGATAAAGTTGATTGTTTACCAACATTAAATACTACCATGTAGGTACCAAGATTTGGATGGATTGTAACTAATCCTTCAGCTTGACCACTTTCAATTTCTGATGGTGGAACTGTATCAACCATGTCAAATTCACCAGATTTTAATGAAGCATAAGCAGTATTTTGATCAGTAACTAATTTATAAACTACGCCTGGAAGTTTTATATCATCTTTGTTCCAGTAATTTTCATTCTTTTCAAATACTAATTGATCTTTCATATCCCATTGAGCTAATTTGAAAGGTCCATTTGAAACATAAGTTTTTGGATCTAGTGCCCATCCTTCTGGATCACTACTAACTATATCTTCTCTTAATGGCATATAAGTTGTAAATGTAGTAAGTTCTAAGAAGTAAGCTGTTGGTGCTTCTAAAGTTACTTTTAAAGTATGATCGTCTACAACTTCAATTCCAACATCTTCTCTAGTTGCTGTACCTTCGTTAAATTTTTGCGCATTTTTTATATAAAATAATTGATAATTATATTCTGCTGCTGTTTCCTTGGATATAGCTCTAATCCAAGAATACTCAAAATCCTTTGCTGTTACTGGTTCTCCATCTGACCATTTAGCATCTTTTCTTAACTTAAAAGTATAAACTAAATTATCATCTGAAACTTCATAACTTTCAGCAACTCCAGGAACTGCTTTTTCATTTTCATCGAGTCTCATTAAACCTTCAAAAGCATTATCTATTACTGATCCTGATCCTGATGAAGTATTTAAGGTAGGATCAATTGTTTCTGGATCCTCTCCTAAATTATAGATCAATTTTCTTGATTCTTCTTGTTTACTTTGGCAGCCTGCAAATACAGACATTCCAAGTGCAAGTGTTAATGCTACGGCACAAATTCTCCTTAATTTTTTTGCCTTCATAAAATTATTCCCCCTTAATATTTATTTTTTAAATTCAATAATAAAATTAAACCCCAATGATTTCTTTTTTTATAATCTAGAAAGAATTTATATACACTTCTTATTTGTATTTATTCTTCTGATTTAAACAAATAATACACTTTAATACATAAAATGTCAATACGTATTTTTCAAAAAAATTAATATTTTATATAAAATCTTTAAATTGTTAGGAGTTTTTATAATTAATTTAATAACTATAACCTTATTTGGGTTAATAAATTATCAATCGCCATTATTCTTGTTTTTTTATATTTCATTAAAATTTTTCTTATAATTATAAACAAAAAGTAATGTTATTTACAAATTTGCATCACATTAAAAATAACCCATAAATACAACTTCTAAATTGCATTTATGGGTTATTAAGGTTATAAAGCTATTTGTAATATGTATTATGACCATTACTAAGTATATATGAATCATTTGGAGCCTGTTTACTAATTAAAATAATGTTCAATAAATCAACACAAGATCCACCAGCATTTAATAAACATAAGAAACAAAGAAATCCATTTAATACTCCTAAACTACTTAAAACTATTGGAGAAATAAAAGATAATATTAAATAAGGCATTACAGAAATAATTATAAATCTACTTTTTTTTATCTTTTCTTCAGTATAAACAAAAGCAAACATTCCATTAAATCCCCAATATGTTCTATTTGACTTTAAGATATTTGGAATAAATAAAGCATGAAGTAATTCATGTATAATTAAGAAAATAATAATAGTAATTAAATATATGAATATATTCAAATTTAAAGTTAACTGTAATTTTAAATCGTTACTTCCATTGATAAGTTCTCTAAAAGGTTTATATAAAAAGTAAATGAGTGTTAATTCAATAAAAAAAGAAATAATCATAATCGGCAAAGAATAAAAAATAGCGAATTTAACATCTTTAGGCTCTTTTAGCTTTTTCCAACCATCTAGCAATAAATTTTCACATACTAATTTATCTGTAGATGGAATGCATTTTATATATTTCAACTTAACCCCTCCCTAAAAAATAAATACTATACAATTATATTTTTACATATATTTATAAATACCACAATTTCAAAAATTAAACTGTGGTATTTTAAATTCATAAAGAGCTTTTAGATTACTTTTGTTCAAAAGACATAAGATATTCCCTTTCTTCTGTATCTTCATTAATAAGCTCTTCTAAAACAACAAAACCATTTTTATTGTAGAAGTTTATTGCCCTTTTATTTTTTATAAAAACATTTAATGTTAAACAGGAATATGTAGCTTTACAAAAATCTATCAATCTTTGCCCTACACCATCTCTTTGGTATTCTTTTTTTACAAAAATTCCACCTATATAATTATTTTCAACTACACCTATAAAACCTTTAACAACATCATCCTCTTCAAATATATAAACATCAGCTTCTTTAAGTAATTCCCTAACTAAATCATAATTTTTAATCCAATACTCCTTACATATAAAATCATGAGCATCTATATTAGTTTCTAACCAAATTTTCATTACTTCTTCTAACTTATTTATATTTGAATTTAAATCTATTATCATACTCTTTCTCCTCAATTTATATAAATTTTAAAAGTAAGAGTTTAAACACACATTAAGTTCACCCTTTCTAAGAATATATTTATGAAATGCTATCTTTAGATTAAATAATTTTACTTACCTTTAAAATTATATACTAAAAATAAAAAACATGATATTGCAATTAATTTAATTACAATATCATGTTTTTTTATTTAAATTATAAATATGGCTACCAAAGTAGTTACAACTATTCCAATTACAACTGGTTTGAAGTTCTTCTTAGTAAGTTCAAAAGGATCTATACCGCATATTGCTGCTACTGGTATTACAGCCCAAGGAACTATAGTTCCTCCACCAACCCATATTCCAACTAATTGGCCTAAAGCTGTAAGTGTTTCTATTCCTCCACCTAAGGCAGTTGAGAATATTTGTGAAACAGATCCAACTAGTGATATCCCTGAAAATCCAGAACCATCTAAACCTGTTATGGCACCTACTACAGAAAGTGTACTTGCTGAAACAACTGAATTTATAGGTACTAAATTAGCAAGGGCAAGCCCTAAATCATTTACTATACCATGAGAAACTTCAGGAAGTATCTTTCCAAAAATTTCATTAAATGCTGAATCACCTAAATAGAAAAATGCAGCAACTGGTATAACAACACCAAATATTTTAAAACCAAATCGCAATCCTTTTACAAGATTTTCTGTTACTTTTTCAAGAGATTCTTTTTTATATGATACTACAGAAACTAAACTTAATATAAATACTGCAGTACCACCAATAAGAGCTGTTGCATCATTTCCCTGAAGATTTGCCTTAAACATTATAACTAAATCTAAAGCAAATAATACTAAAATTAAAAAGGCTAAAGCTCTTCTTACTTTTTTTGATGATATAGCAATTTTATTTTCATTACTATTTTCTTCATAATTAATTGTATCTTCTATAGTCATTGCTCCTGATTTAATGTCTTTTCTAAGGTAATAAAATGCAACAGTAGTGGTTACAACCCCCATTGTTATTGCAAGGGGAACACTAGCTGAAATAACACTTCCTATAGGTATACCAGCTGCATCTGCAGTAAGTTTTGGTGCAGCTTGAATAATGTAATCACTTGATAATGCAATACCATGTCCAAATAAGTTCATAGCTATTGCAACTCCCATAGCTGGAAGCCCAGCTTTCTTAGCAAGAGGTAAAAACAAAGCACCTATAAGCGCTACTGCTGGTGATGGCCAGAAGAACCATGACAAAATCATCATAACTATGCCAATAACCCAGTAAGCAATCCAATAATTTTTAATTACTCCTTTAAAAGGAGAAACTATCTCATCATTTATACCTGAATCAATTAAAGACCTACTCATTGCTGTTACAACAGAAATAATAAAGATTGTCGGCATGAGCTCCTTTGTAGCATATACAAAACTATTAAAAATACCCATAGTTGCCTTTGAAAGAGATTGTGTTCCCATAAGGCCCAATATGAATATACCCAATATACAAATTAAAGATATATCTCTTTTCTTTACCATAGCAATTATAATAACTATAATAAAAATAAGATAAATGTAGTGTAGTGGTGTTAATGTTACGTTTATCATGTATGTCTCCACTCTATTAATTACTATAGTATAAATAATATGATACTTACTGTTGCTTCGTTACAGAATAATAGTCAGAAAAATACATAATTCTAATTAATACTACTTTTTTATATATAATATACCTCTATATAAAAGACCAAATAACTTCATAAAGTCCCAAATAATTAAAAAGATAATAGTTAATTTGCCACTTCAAATTGACTATAATAAAGAGAAGCATAAAACCCATTTTGTGCTAGAAGATTTTCATGATTTCCTCTTTCTACAATATCACCATCTTTAACAACTAAAATCATATCGGCATTTTGGATAGTGGATAATCTATGAGCTATTACAAAACTTGTTTTATCCTTCATAAGTCTTGATAAAGCTTTTTGTATTTCTACTTCTGTCCTTGTGTCTACACTTGAAGTAGCTTCATCTAATATCATAATTGTAGGATTTGTCAGCATAGCACGAGCAATTGTTAAAAGTTGCATTTGTCCTTGAGAAACGTTTGATGTTTCACTAGAAATTACTGTATCATATCCATGCTCTAATGTACGTATAAAATGGTCACAGCTAGCAGCTTTTGCAGCAGCTATTATTTCTTCACGTGTAGCATCCATCCTACCATATGCAATATTTTCGGCTATTGTACCTTCGAATAGCCATGTATCTTGAAGTACCATACCAATTTGTCTACGTAATGTATTTCTAGGTATATCCTTAATATTAATTCCATCAATTGATATAGTTCCTTCATTTAATTCATAAAAACGCATAATTAAGTTAATTAATGTAGTTTTTCCTCCTCCTGTTGGTCCAACAATAGCTACCATTTCATTTGGTTTTACTTCAAGATTTAAATCTTTTATTAAAGTTTTTTCAGCAGTATATCCAAATTTTACATTTTTAAAATCTACCTTTCCCATGGATATAGGATGTTCATTAAATGAAAGCTCATTGATTTTATTATCTGAAATTTCTTCTTCTTCATCTAATAGGTCAAAAACTCTTTCAGCTCCAGCAATAGCAGATTGTAAAGACATAATAACATAAGAAGCTTGGGTAACAGGCTCAGAAACTTGATTTACGTATTGTAAAAATGCCTGGATTCCACCTAAGGAAATTTGACCATTAAGTGTCATTATTCCACCTACAATTGCTGTTGCTACAAAACCTAATTGACTTAAAAATCTAATAGTTGGATATATAGCAAAATCAACAAATTGAGCTCTTCTATTTGCCTCAAATTGCTTTTTATTAAGCTCAGTAACTTCTTCAATTATATCTTCTTGCTTATTAAAGACTTTGATAATACGATTACCAGAATACACTTCTTCAATTTTCCCACTTAAGTCACCCATTGCAGCATAATTTTCTGCATAATAACGTTGACTTAAACTTGATACATAATTAGTTGCAATTGCACTAATTCCAAGGAATATGAAAATTAATAAAGATAGCTTTTGATTTAATATAAGCATTGAAATAATTGTAAGTACAATTGTAAAACAAGAAGAGATAAACTGCATAAATCCAACTTGCATTACTAGAGATACTTTTTCAAGGTCATTTGTTACCCTGCTCATAATATCTCCTGTTTTATGTGAATCAAAGTATTTTAATGGAAGTCTATTTAATTTCTTACTAATTTCTTTACGTAATGAAAGAGTTAAATTTTCACCAATGCTAGATATTATATACTGCTGAACATAAGAAAGAAAACTGCTAATAATAGAAGTTAATACTAACATTAAAACTGGCATAGCTAGTGCATTTGTTACCATCGATAAAACACTTACAGATCCATCAAAATTACGAATTGCATTTACTAAATTATTAATAGCTGATCCAACAATAAGTGGCATAATTGCATAAGATGCACTACTAAATAATGCAGATATTCCTACAAATATTAGCTTTTTATTTTGTGTTTTTAATCGTCTCATTAGCCTTTTAATAGTCTTTTTTGTGTTTTGAGGAATATCCTCGCTAAATATCGTTGTATCTTTTTCTATATTTTTATCCTTCTTCATAAAATCAAGCCTCCTTTATATTCATTTGACTTTTAGCAATTGCTTGATATACAGAACAATTTTTCATTAGCTCAGCATGTTTCCCAATACCAACTAGGTTCCCTTCATCTAATACAAGTATTTGATCTGCATCCATAATTGTACTCACCCTTTGAGCAATTATTATCTTAGCTGCATCTGTCATATTTTCTTTAAGTGATTTACGAAGTGCTGCATCTGTTTTTAAGTCCAAAGCAGAAAAGCTATCATCAAAAATATAAATTGGTACTTTTCTTATAAGAGCTCTTGCAATAGATAAACGTTGTTTTTGTCCACCTGAGAAATTTGAACCACCTTGAGACACTTTAGATTTTAACCCTTTAGGCAATTTATTAACAAAAGATTCTGATTGAGAAATACTTAATGCTTTCTTCATATCTTCTTTAGTTGCTTCTTTATATCCCATTTTTAGGTTATCCTCAATTGTTCCACTAAACAAAAATGCTTTTTGAGGAATATAACCAATTGTATTTCTTAATTCATTTTGTGAAAGACTTCTTATATCCACACCATCTATACGAATTTCTCCTTGGTCTATGTCATGTAGTCTTAGAATAAGATTAGCAATAGTGCTTTTACCAGAGCCTGTACTTCCAATAATGGCTGTAGTCTCACCTTTATTACATGAAAATGATAAATTGCTAATAACTGGTTCTTCTGCTCCATGATAAAAGAAAGATACATTTTCAAATTCAACTACTGCATACTTATCTTTTGTACATTGCTTTTCTATATTCGAATCCTGAATCTCTGGATTAATTTCTAAAACTTCCTCTATACGATCAAGACATGATTTCATTTTAGGAAGAGTAACACTTGTTGTTGTAGCCATTATTAAATAGCTTAATGTAATAATAGAATATTCAGTTACAGCAGTTATTTGGCCAATTTCCATTGTACCCTTCATGGAAAGAATTCCACCTATCCAAACTATAATAGCTATTGAAAGACCAATTATAAGCCATATTATAGGATTTAATATAGCAAATAGCTTATTTAGTTTTATCATATCTGTAGCATAGCTTTTAAAAGCTTTACCTGATCTACCCTCTTCATATTTTTCATTTCCAAATGCACGAATAACACGAATTCCAGTAATAGATTCCCTTATTACTTGATTAATATAATCTAGTTTAGATTGAACCCTTTTAGAAATAAATATTGATTTCTTAAGTACTAATCCAGAAAAAGCAATAAATATTATCACAGATAAAATAAGTATTAAGGCTAAAGAAAAGCTCGTGTATGCTGTCATGATAATAGATGTACCAATAATAAGTGGAGCTGGAACTATAAGCTGCAAAGCTAACCCAAAGTTCTGTTGCAAATTAGAAATATCTGAAGTTGTACGTGTTATCATAGACGAAACTCCAATAGTATCAAATTCATGAATAGATAACTCCTGACTCTTACGGAAAATCTTATCTCTTAAGTAATATCCAAAAACTGCAGCAAGATCTGCAGAATAATAACTTCCAAGTACTGCTGCAATTGTTGTTATTAAAAGAACTATTATCATTTGAACCCCTATATGAAGAATTTCATTCATATCACCTTTCAAAATTCCATTGTCTACAATTCCTGCTATTAAATATGGAATTAGTAATGTTCCTACTACTTGTCCCAAAAGCATAATTAATGTTATTCCTACTTTACTTTTGCTTTCTTTTAGGAATAGTTTTAAATACTTCATAGTTTACCTCCATTATGTAAGTGATTTTGCAAAAATTTAATTTCAGTGGTATTATAAAGCTTAAAGTAACTTTAATGTCAATAGTATAATTAAAATTTGGAGGTACTTATGAAAGATAAATCTAATATGCAAATTAAAGATTTTTCTGCTCTTACAGGTATTAAACGTGAAAATTTAAGATACTATGATCAAATAGGATTGTTATCACCAGAATTTCGTGGTGAAAATGGATATCGCTACTATACTAGAAATCAGTTAACTACAGCATATTTAATAATCTCTCTTAGAGAAATTGGAATTGGAATTGAAGAAATAAAAAGATATATCGATATACGTACTCCAGAAGAAATGTTTACTTTATTTAGTTCACAAAAAAAACATATATTAACTGAAATAAAAAAGCTTAAACGTATATTAGAAGTTATGCAACTTTATGTTGATATGGCAGAAGATGCTATTAAGTATAAAGAAAATAGCATAAATATTGAGTTCAAAAAGAAAGAGCCTATTTTCCTAGGCCCAAAAATTTCTAAAGATTCTATAGATGCATCACAAGATGAATCTGCTATTTCATTTTATAATTTTGCGGCTGAAAATGGAATTGATATAGGTTATCCCCTTGGTGCTATTGTTAGTAAAGAAGATATTGAATTAGGAAATCCTTTATATGCAATTCGATATTATTTTAAAGGTATAAATGAGCAAAAATCCTATAAACCTGAAGGCAAATATGCAGTTTTCTATGGAAGATGTGCTTATGGAGAATCTGATGATCTTTATGAAAAATTATATGATTATATAAAAGAAAATAATTTGCGTATTTGTAGTGATGCATATGAGGAATATCCCCTAAACGAACTTTCAACTAAAGATGAAAGTAAGTACTGCGTTAAGATAGAAATAATGGTGGAGAGTGATGATCGTTAGTTTTGTGGTAAAACAAAACTAACGATTGTTTTTGCATAAATAGTTGGTAGTTTTGAAGTAATATACTATATAAATTTTGGAGAAAGCTGTAGAACTTAGAGAATTTCTAAAATAATAGCTTAAGATGAATCCTATTCTATTTCTACTCTTAACTGTTGTTTTTGTAATACTCTTATCATTAAATTTACAATTATTCTTTCTTTAAGTTTAGTAACTTCTTGTTTTATTGTAGTTTCATTGCTTAAAATTGGATTTCTATTAATATCAACTTCAATAAAATTTGCTTTTACTAGTTCAACAAAAGGCTTTTCATTAAAGACTTCTGTAAATACTAAGCTTTGTTCATACTGCTCACAATCAATAACTGAGTCTTTGTAAACATCACATACTTTAAGTCTACCATTAAAAAATTCTACTTCATTTATAGTAGTGTTTTCAGTAAAAATTGGTGGCCTAGTATAAATGATTCTAGTAGTAAAATTAAATGGTACTTCAACCGTACAGTATCTTATATTTCCAGAACTATTTTCTACTTTTTCTTCATTAGTGGATTTAGATTCATACTCAATATTATTCCTTATAAAACCTGTAACAAATAACATTCCAGAATTATTCTCTGAAATACTTGATGGAAAAGGAATAAGACGGGATTTAGTTAAAAACACATTTATTTTAATTAATTTAATTTCATTAACTTCTTGGTCTAATGTGATAGTATCTTCAACAGAAATTGTTATATTGGTTTCTGCTAATATAACAGGTAAGTTAGCATATAAGCCTTTTGTTGAAATATTAATATTTTTAGATACTTCTTCTTTTACAATAGTATTATAGTTCTCCTCTATAAGCTTTTGGTCAGCTAATTCTAGTAATTTTTTATCACTTGATTTTACAGATTCTTTAGCTTCCACTTCATTTATTTCTTTATCACTTTCTTGTAGGAGTTCATTGCTATTTTCTTCTAAGGATTCTTTATGACTTTCTTTCAGTAATTCTTTATCATTTTCTTCACATAATTCCTCATAAATTTCTTCTAATAATTTCCCCTTAGGTGAATCTGTACTACTAGTATTACTCTTATTATCTAAGTACTCATCCTTAGATAAGTCATTCCTTTTATATTCTAAATTATTTTCTTTAATATTAGCTTCTGGAAATTCAGAGATACTTTTTTTTATTCCAAAGGTATTTGTACTACTATCTTCTATGTTAAGAGTTTTAAAAAAATCAAAAAACTCATTGTGTGTAGTATCGATAATATCATTATTTTCTTTAGGATTCTCTTCATAATATTTTTTAGTATATAAATATTGTTTATTTTGATTTTCAATATATTCTTCATAATTCTTTTGCATATACACATATTGTTTATTCTGCATCTTAATATACTCTTCATATTTATTTTTCATATAAATATACTGCTGATTTTGATTTTTAATATATTCTTCATAATTCTTCTTCATATATATATAATACTTATTTAGTCTTCTAATATATTCTTCATATTGCTTTATCTTAAGTTGATTATAATTTCGCCTTGAATAGTATCTCCTTTCCATAATATCTCCTCCACTTAAGAATTTAATAAAATAAGCATATAATTAACTCATTTTAAAACAGACCTAAAAACTTTGTCAGTAAGCCTTAAGTCTGTAATATTATCAAATAATATTAAATTTTTAGATTTATATATATTTAATAATTATAATGCTGTAATTCTTACTTGTTGTTTTTGTAATACTTTTAATGTTAAATTTACTACTGCTTTTTCTGTAAGCTTAGTAAAATTATCTTCTGTAGGAATTGTGCTAGTTAATACTTTATTTTTATGAATATCAACTTCAATAATATCTGCTCTTACTAATTCAGTAAAAGGTTTTTCATTAAAGAATTCTGTAAAGAAAAGACTCTGATCACAAGGATTACATCCAATCACTTTATCTAAGCAATCATCACAACCATTAAGATTGCCTGTATAAAAATCTAATTTACTTGGCGTGGTCTTTTCGTCAAAAACTGGTTCCCTAATGAAAGTAATTCTTGTTGTAAAACTAAAAGGTACTTCAACTGTGCAATGTCTTATTTCACCATAAACACTTTTACTTCCTGATATGCTATAAATTTGTGTTGCATACTCAATATTATTTCTTATAAAACCTTTTATAAATAGTATTCCAGTACCAGGTTGATCATCTTGAGAAAATGGAATAATTCTAGACTGATCCAGAAATACATTCTTTTTAATTCGTTTAATTTCCATAGCTAATTTATCTAATGTGATAGTAGCTTCAACAAGAATTGTTATATTTATTTCTGCTAATACAACTGGAATTTTAGCAAATATAGGCCCAGATGAAATAACATCAGGAGTTACAGGTGTTTCTTTAGTTAGTGATTGAAATTGAGAATTAACAGTTGCACAAGGAGCTGTTATGATTTTACATTCATTTGTATTTTCTTTAATTTCATTCATTCTAATGTATCCTCCATTTTTAGCTAATTTAAATGTAACTAGGTAACTATCTAATGTATAATATACAAATTTCCCCTTTTATGTACTAGAATAAACAAATAGATATTATATTTAAAAAAATATTAAAATTCTAATTGTATGTTTGTTTATTTCAAAACTCAAAAAAATCCTCAGCAAAACTTATATTAAGTATTACTGAGGATATACTTATTCTAATATATTATTATATTGTGATTAGGCAAGGTCATAAATTTATTTTATAAGTCAATTCTTAAATCTGTATTTCTATTAAACTAAAGCTGTAACTCTTACTTGTTGATTTTGTAATACTTTTAATGTTAAATTAACAACTACTTTTTCTGTAAGCTTAGTGAAAAGTTGTTCTGTAGGAATTTCACAGTCCTTATATGGATCTGTGTGAATATCAACTTCAGCGATATCTGCTCTTACTAATTCAGTAAAAGGTTTTTCATTAAAGAATTCTGAATTGAAAAGTCCTTGATCACAAACATTACGTCCAATAACTGGATCTGCACAAGCATCGCAACTCTTATTCTTATCTGAGAAAAATTCTACTTCAAGTGAAGGTGTATTTGTAATAAATATTGGTGGTCTAAGGAAAGTAATTCTTGTTGTAAAGTTAAAAGGCACTTCAACTGTACAATGTCTTATATCGCCACAGATATTAGGAGATCCATGCCTATTGCAAGTTTTAGTTGCATATTCTATATTCTTTCTTATAAAACCAGCTATAAATAGTATTCCAGTACCAAATAAACCATCTTGAGAAAATGGAATAACCCTAGATTGATTTAAATATACATTCTTTCTAATTCTCTTAATTTCTATTGCTGGATGATCTAATTTAATAGTAGCTTCTACTGGTATTGTTATATTAGTTTCAGCTATTACAACTGGAACCTTAACAACTACTGGTCCTGGTGCAATAACACTAGGAGCTACAGAAGCTTGTTCAGTTAAAGATTGTTGTAGAGTTTTAACCTCTGCACAGTGCCCTACTAAAGCTGCACTTTCAACTACATTTTCATTCGTATTTATTTTGTTATCATTCATAATAACACTTCCTCCGTTTTTATCTAGTTAAGATATCGTTAGTAAACCTTATATTATATAATATATAAAATACATATTTTTGTGCATATTTCTAATTTTAAAATATTTATATTCAAACACCTGGATCTCTTAAGGATGAATCTATTATTCTTCTAATTTTTCTAATCTTAAATGCATATGATATATGCTTACTTCTGTTCTGTAAACTCTATCTCTTCATTTACATTTATACACCAATCAAGGTTAACCCAAATATCATTTTCTAATTGTTGCTTTGTAATTATATTAAGAATAATTTCTAGCATATGTGTTAGAAATTGATTTCTTGAAAATGTATGTATTACTGAAGGCATAGTATCTATTGATTCAAAGGTAGGATCGATAATTAGAAAATCTCAAAAAATCTTAAAAAACTTCTGATTTCTGCATATTTAATTATTAGATAGGAATTTTTATCTAAATACCATTTAAGCTTTTAAAATAAATAATTCTAAAGGACGTCGCGAAACGCGACTCCCCTAAAAAATAAATTTTATATAATGAAAGGATTTATAATATGGAGAAACTAGAAATATTTGAAAATGATGTCTTTGGTGAGATAAGGATACTAGAAATTAATGAGAAGGATTATTTTCAAGCTGTTCAATGCGCTTCAATACTTGGATATTCAAATCCACGATCAGCGCTAAAGAGACATGCTAAGTATGCATTTAAACATAAGGTGAAAACTTTAGGAGGCGTTCAAGAAGCTATTTTTATACCAGAAAGTGATTTATTTAGACTTATCGTTCATTCTAAATTACCTTATGCTAAAAAATTTGAAAAATGGGTTTTCAATGAAATACTACCATCTATAAGGTCTAAAGGAGTATATGCTACAGATAAAGTAATAGAAGAGGGATTAAAAGACCACACTACTTTAGAAAAGTTGCTTATTGAATTAAAAGAAGAAAGAAAACAACTTATGCTTGAACTTGAAGATTCTAAAGAAAAGGTAAATTACCATGATAACGTCTTAAATAGCAAGCTATTAATACCTATAACTATTATTGCAAAAGACTATGGAATGTCTGGAATTCAAATGAATAAGATACTTAATTCATTAAGAGTACAATACAGAATTTCAGATAAATGGGTTTTATATCAGGACTACGCACCACAAGGATATACAAGTTCTAAAATTTTAAATATCTCAGAGGGAAAATATGCAATAGTAACCCACTGGACTGAAAAAGGACGAGTTTTTATATATGAGTTGTTGAAGGACAAGCTTGGGGTTGTTCCTTTGATTGAGAAATAGAGGAAGTTGTATCAGATTGATTGGAGGATCTGATACAACTTTTTATATTAAGTCTTTAAATACAGTATTATTTAGATATAAATAATTATATATAATTTTTTACTCACTTTATATCTTTAAATTAATATCCAAAAAAATTGCATATTTCACTTAAATCTTTAATAGTTAACTTGTTTTCGAGTTAAATTATTAAAAATATATATTAATTATGTATTAACTTGTATTATTATTTGATTCTTATTTTATATTATATTAATCTTATAATCTATAACTTATCAATAACGCTAAACCCCTGATTTACAGCTATTTGATACATTGGAGCTATACTTAATTTTAGCTTTTCTGAAAAGCCTTCTTTTCCTTTATATTTATAAAAATCTAATGGATTTTCTAACCTCAAAATATCTACGTACGTCTCTAAATCCTTTTTCTTATTGTTATCACACATAAAAGAAAATGCTTCATACTGTATATCACAAAAATCATCTATATAATTTTCGTATCTTAAAAGTTTATCACTTTTACTACTATTTATATTTTTAAAGGTAGGTACTAAGTTCCACATCTCATCATGCATTACAAAGCTCCAAGGAATAAAGTGATCTATACTCAAAACTCCTAGTTCATCATAATTTTCCTGCGAAAACTCTCTTCCTGTATAAATGTCTTTAACATTTCTATCTGCAATAATACTTGTCCATATTCTTGTTGCTTTAGATAAATTTCTGCATATAGGTGGATCTAATTTGAATATAATTGCTGGTACATTTGGATTTCTTTTTTGTAAGAAACAACTTAACTTATAATATATCCAAGATTTTATTACCTTATAATTACTTTTCATATAGATTGCCCAATCTTCATCCATAACTATATTATTGCTATCTTTAATTATCTTATATAAAACACCTGACTCACTTAAAGACAATTCTATTATTTTTCTAACTCTTTTTGAGCTAGAAGTTCCTTTTATTTTATCATCAAAAAAAGGAGTTAAAAGCATATATGGAACATTGTTTCTTAAATCTTTCATTTGCTTATTTAATATATTATCATCAAGACTAAAAATAAATTCTAATAATTCATTATTATTAATATTAGTAGGTACACTGTATATACTTGATATGTAATTTATTGATTTTACTAAATTATCAAATTGTCCAAAATATAGTTTATATTGCAAAGTCGGATACCATGCTGCTGTTAACATTCGTGCAACTAATCTTTTAAAGGTTATTTCAATATTACCTAAATTCACTTCTTCTAAAATACCTAAAAGCCAATACATTTTATAGCTTGCAACTACTCTACTATCTTCTAATAACCTAGCAAATATTTTTGTATCTACATTATTAGAACTAGGTAAATTATATGAAATCATTTCATTGTCATTTAAAATAATACTTTTTTCTTCTATATGAATCTCTTTGTTTAATTCATGTGGTACTTTATTTAGATACATAGATTCTATCTCCACTTAAATCTGTTTTAATTTTAAAACTTACTAATTCTATTAATTATACATAGTTTAATAATTGTATTAGAGATTAACTATAATCTCTTAACTAAATTTAATATCATTGTCTGCTTCTTTAATTGTATATTAGTAAAAAGCTTATTACTCTAAATATTCATTAAACACATCGGTGTCAATTGTTTTAATTTCAAAAACTTTTTTTACTGTAACTCCAAAATTATGTTCAATCATGAGATTTGATAATTTCTCGCCATCTATTAGTATAATATGCTGATTTTTCGCATACTCAATAGCTTGTTTTGAAAATTTTGCAGTTGTAACAAATAGACCTTTACCACCTTTACCAGATATGGCACCAACAAAACTTTGTACATCTGGTCTCCCTACTTTGCTATTTAACTCCCATTTCTTTGCTTGAATATAAATTAAATTAAATCCAAGTTTGTCTTCCATTATAATACCATCAATACCTTCATCTCCAGTAGTAACAGTTGTCTTCCCAGCATTTTCAAAGGAACCATATCCCATTTTTGAAAGTAAATCAATAACCATTTGTTCAAATGCTGTTGGCGAAAGTTTTATTACTTCTGCAAGAAGATCTTCTGCTAAACTTTTGTTAATTTTTCTAAATGAATCTTCAAAAGTATCATCAGGTGTATTGTTAATATCATTTGATGTCTCATTATTATTTTTTGTATCTATAAATACACCTTGAAACTCTCTGAAACTCTCGAACTTCATTAAGTAATTACTATCAATAACATCTGGATTATCTTTAAGAACTTCTAACCCATCATTAGTAATAATGAATGAAGCTCTTGCAGGACTATCAATTAAACCAGATTTCTTTAAATAAGTTCTTGCCCATCCAATACGATTAATAAATACTGTTTGCCTTCCGCTAGGAAGTAACTCTAAAAGTTCTTCTTCTGTTAAATTGAAATATTTACTTATAAATTGCTTTAATTCTTTTAAAGTATGTAATTTGCCATCTTTTAAGTATTCTAAAAATGGTTTGTGCATTTCATAGTATTTTGGTAATCCCATTTTTATACCTCCATGTATTTTGAAAATAGTCATTAATTTATTTTTGTACCTTTAAGTAGAAATTTATTTCACAACTTTCAATACTATTCCTTCTTTAAATCCACCACGCTTTTCTAGTTTTTCATTTCTTTTCTTTATTAAATCTTCTTCACTATATCCTAGTTCATTTGCAAGCCCAAATAGCACTTCCATAATATCTGCAAGCTCTTCTAGGTTTTTATCTTCTAAATATTCATTTACTTCTTCTAATAATTTCTTTTCTAAAAGTTCTTGCTTTTTTATCCCACTAACTATTTCTATTTCGCATGTTTTATCATCTGCAGTTATTATTTCTGGTATTCTATCTCTTACTAATTTATTGTATATTTTCATCATTTTCCCTCTTATAATTAATTTTCAACATAGGACTTTAAAATATTTTTGTTGTCAATTTTCTTCGGCCTTTTTATTATTTTATAATAATTATTTTACCATATTTTATCTTTATTAATAAATATAGTTTTAATTTGAACTACATAAAAAAGAACATATCCACTCCTAAAAAAGCGAACATGTTCTTTTCAAATATATTATTCTATTAAAAAACTTTTTATATTTTAACTTCCAATTTAAACTTTTAACTTCATTTAAGCCTTCTTATTTTAATTTTTATAACATATCTATTATTTCTTTCTCAGTTTTCGCATTTAAAATGCTTTCTCTAAATTCATCATGCATTAATTTTCTTGATAGGTTAGCTAAAGCTTTTAAATGCAAATCGCTTTGGTCTTCGCTAACTGCAATCATAAATATCATCTTTATATCTTGTCCATCTATTGATCCGTAATCTATTCCATTATTAGTTATCCCTATAGCTATTCTTGCTTCTTTTACAGCTTTTGATTTTGCATGTGGAATTGCTATTTCAAAACCAATTCCTGTATTACTTAGTTCTTCTCTTGCTAAAATGTCTTCCTTAAATTTATTTTTATCAGTTACTACATCATCATCAACTAATAATTTAATCATTTCATCTAAAACTGAATTTTTATCTTTAGCATCAAGTTGTAATTTTATTGTACTTTCTTTGATTAAGTCTTTTAATTCCATAATTATCTCCTCTTAACGTTTATTTAATTAAGCTGCTTTTTTATTTAAATTTGTTTTGTATAATCCGTATAAAATAGCTCCAACTAATGATCCAATTAATATGCATCCTACCCAAATGAATGGTTTTTCAACGATTGGAAGTATTAAGAATCCACCATGAGGTGCAGGCACTTGAACTTTCATTAAATAAGTTAATATAGATGATATAGATGATCCTATCATTAATATAGGAATTACTCTTAGTGGGTCTTTAGCAGCAAATGGTATTGCTCCTTCTGTTATATGGGTAAATCCTAAAATATAGTTAACTAATCCTGCTGCTCTATCTTCTTCATTAAATTGTTTTTTAAATATTGTTGTTGCTAATGCTATTACTAAAGGTGGTGTTATACATGCTGCTGAAACTCCAGCCATGAAATAATAATTTCCTTGTGATAAAAGCATTGTTCCTGTAATGTATGCTGCTTTATTAACTGGTCCTCCAAAGTCGAATGCTGACATACATCCTATTACTAATCCTAAAAGTATTGGATTTGCTGATTCTAATGATGCAAGCCAATCCATTACTGAATTATTTATATATGATACAGGCTCTCCTAGTAATGTCATTAATATTCCTGTTGCAAGTATTCCAAGTATAGGTAATAAAAAGATTGATTTTAGTCCTTCAAATTGTCTTGGTAGTCCTGCTAACATTTTAATTAATCCTAGCATTAAATATCCTGCAAAGAATCCTGCGATTATTCCTCCTATAAAACCTGCTCCTGTTGCATCTGCTATTAATCCACCAACAAACCCTGCAACCATTCCTGATCTACCTGCAATTGATGATGCAATGAAAGCTGTAAATATTGGTACTATCATTGAAAATGCTGTTCCACCTATCCCCTTAAGCATAGCAGCAATTTTATTATATTGATCTGAGGCTGGATCTGCTGAGTATATTCCCCATAAAAAAGATACTGCTATTAACACCCCACCTGCAACAACAAATGGTAACATATGTGAAACACCATTCATCAAGTGCTTATATATACTTCTACCAAATGACTCTTTTCCTATAACTTCATTTTTCTTTTCTGTTTTTTCATTAGTATTTTCATTTCTTTGTGTTGTTGATTTTTTAATTTGAGCTTTTCCATCTAATATTGCTTGAATAAGTTCTTTTGGTTTACGTATCCCATCTTGAACAGAAGTTTCTATAATTGGTTTGCCAATAAATCTATCTGCCCTGGCATCTTTATCTGATGCTATTATAACTCCATCTGCTTCTTTTATATCTTTTTCTGTTAATTCATTTTCAACACCAATAGCTCCATTAGTTTCAACTTTAATTTCAATCCCCATTTCTTTAGCGGCTTTTTTTAATGATTCTTCTGCCATAAAAGTATGTGCAATACCTGTTGGGCAACCTGTAACAGCAATAATTTTTTTCATTTAAAATACCTCCCTAACATCCAAATTTTTTATATAATTATCAACTTTATTTAAAGTTCCAATACCTCTTGACTCAGCTACATTCCCACCTGTTGCTGATGATTTTTTTAATGCATATTCAATGTCATTTTCTTTTAACCATTCACTTAAAAATGCTGCCAAAGCAGAATCACCTGAGCAAGCAGAACTTAAAAGGTTTACACTAGGTGCGTTGCAATAATATATATTATTTCCATTATAAAAATACATACCTTTTTCTCCTAAAGTTAAAAGAATATTTTGTGCTCCCTCCTTTTTTAAATACTTTAATATATTCACAACATCTTTTTCATTATTTATATCTAGTCCAAAAATCTCTTTAATTTCCTCATCATTTGGTTTAATTAATAAAGGCCTATATTTTAATAAATCCTTTAATTTTTTAGAACTTATATCTAAAATTATATTTATGTTTCTTTTATTACATATTTCTAATAATTCATCATAGTACTGTTCATCCATACTTTGAGGCAAGCTTCCACTTATAATTAAATAACTACAATCCTCAGACTTTTCTATATAATTTAATAAATTCTTTTGTGTTTCTATAGGAACAAATGGGCCCTTGTTTACATATTTAAATTCCTTTTTATCTTTGGTATCTATAAAAACATTTATCCTAGTTGGTTCATCAATCCAAAAGGACTCAACTTGTATGTCCATTTTTTGAAGTTCATCTACTATAAATTCACCTGTAAATCCCCCAAAAAAGCCTAATACCTTACTTTCTACTCCATAATGATTTAATACAAGTGATACATTTACTCCTTTACCATTTGGAGAGTATTCTATATTAGTTGTTCTATTTACTTTAAATGGTTCATAACTTTCTGCTGTATAATTCATATCAATTGCTGGATTAGTCGTTAGTGTATATATCATTTATCTCTCCCCCATTTTTAATTATGCCTTACCATTGCTTCCACAAATCATTATTTTATGTGCTACTACTTTCTTCATAGCTTCTTTTCCTGGTGTCATATATTTTCTTGGATCATTAGCATCAGGATTTTCTATAAAGTATTTCTTTACTGCATCTGAAAATGGAATTTTTAAATCTGTTGCTACATTTACTTTACATATTCCAAGAGAAATTGCTTTTTTAACCAATTCATCTGGTACATCTGATGCTCCATGTAATACTAAGGGCACATCTACCATATCTCTTATTTCTTTTAATCTATCAAAATCTAACTTTGCTTCACCTTCATATAATCCATGTGCTGTTCCAATTGCTACTGCTAATGAATCTATTCCTGTTTTTTCAACAAATTCTTTTGCTTGCTTTGGATTAGTATATTTACTATCTTTTTCGTCTACTATTAAATCATCTTCTTGTCCACCAAGTCTTCCAAGTTCTGCTTCTACTGTTGCATCATATTTATGAGCATATTCAACTACTTTTTTAACTATTTCTATATTTTCTTCAAAAGTTTCATGAGAAGCATCTATCATAGTTGATTTAAATCCTAAATCAACAAAGTGCTTTATTTCATCTATTACTTCAAAGTGATCTAAGTGTATTGCAATAGGAATATTGTATTTTTTTGCAGCTGCATCTGCCATTGCTACTATGAATTCTCCTCCTGCATATTCAATTGTTGATGGAGTTCCTGCTAGTATTACTGGTGATTTTAATTCTGCTGCTGTTTCTACAACTACTTCTAATGTTTCTAAGTTATGAATATTAAAAGCTGGTATAGCATATCCTTCCCTTTGAGCCTTTTTTAACATTTCCCTTGTTGATAATATTTTCATAATCTCCCTCCAAATCTCTAAGATTTATTAAGCTATTTTTTCATATCAACTTAACAAATTCTCTTCTATAATTAAATTTTAGCATTATAATACGGAAAATGTTTTCTAAAATGTTTGTACTTATTTTTACATTTTTTATTCTCTTTTGGCTATTTTACTGATGTTATAAATAAAAATGTATCCTGAAAATTCAATTAAATCAATTTTCAGGATACATTCTTTATATTATTAAATAATCTATTATCGCTCTTGAAATAATATATAATGGCAATCTTGATGTAACTTCAAATTCCTTTATAGATGTTTTAGATTGTTTATATCCAACTATAGTCACATCTGAATATTCCTCTAATATACTTTTTCTTACGCAACAGCATGTAACAACCTTTGCCCCAGAATTTTTTGCACTTTTAACAGATTCTAATATTTCATTAGTTTCAGCTCTTAATGAAAATGCAATAACTAAATCTTCTTTTTCAATTGTTTTACATATATTCATCATTATATTTGGATCTACAATCAAAAATGTATTGTATCCTAAAAGTTGCAGCTTTAAGTTAAACTCTTGTGCAACTAATTCAGTTAATCCTCTTGCTAATATATAAATTCTCTTTGCTTCTTTAATAATCTTAACTATATTTAATACCTTAGTTATAGATATATTTTCAACAGTTTTTGTTACTTCAATTAAGGATTTTCCTAATATTTCATTTACTTTTTTAGAATCATGATTATGCTCTTCTTTTGCAGAAACCCTATACCTCAATTCTGAAAAGCCTTCAAATCCACATTTTTTAATTGTTCTTGACACAGTTGCTGGGGAAGTAAAAGATTCTTCTGCTACATCTACAATGGACATATTAGATAATTTATCTGCATTAGAATTAATATAATTAACTACAGCTTTTTCTGTAGGAGTCAGCTTTTCAATAATGCTATTATTAACTTCTATTATCATCTTATCACCCTCATTAGATTTATTTAATTAATTTCTATAGCATGTCCCATATTATTAATTAATAATCGAAATTTTTTATAAATAACTATAAATAATTCTAAAAATAATTATCTATTTAATAACAATATATTTACTTAAATAATTAAAAATGCTCTCCATTTTCATAATACTTACTTTCATCTAATGTAAAAAAGATAACATCCACATTTGGATATTCCAAAGAATTAACATACTTAGTAATTATCTTTGCAGCTTTATCCTGTACTTCTTCTCCCCTATCAAACCATGAAACTTCTACTATAGGCTCACCTTTAACAATTTCTCCATCTTTTATATATACAGATTTATCAACTGAAAGACTAAAATAATCTCTTGGACATTGAATTAATTCTTGTAATTCATCTATTAAATTCTTGCTTATTGCACAAACCTCTTCAGTTTCTATTCCCTTAAATTTTAACATTGGCATATTAAACACTCTCCATCCCTATAAACTCTAATAATATCATATTATATCGAAAACATTTACAAATCAAGGTTGTATTAAATATAAATTTCTTATTAATAAACATAATTTTAATTAAATAAAAAAGTGCCTACTAAAATTAATAGACACCTATAATTATTGAATTTTAGAATAATCTAACTTGATCTACTTCTTCTATATCAAATCTTGCTGCTATTAGACTTTCTCTTTCTGCATCTTCTGATCCTTTTTTATGCTCTCCTTTTAGATATGATTTGCTTATGTTTAAGCTTGATTTTATTAGATTTAAAACATATATATTTTCAAATCTTCCGTATATAGAATCTCCACCTAATCCTGATAGACAAATTAACTGAGTATTTGATTTTTTAGCTATATCCATTAGAGGCTTTAAAAGGTGTACAGCATTTGTTTGAGCAAATGGATTATCCATAATTAATACTTTTCCGCCTTCATTATTACTAAATATATCACTTTCATCTTTTCTTGTGTAAGATAAAAGACTAGAAAGTATTACAAAGGCTGATAGGAAACCTTCTCCCCCTGAATTTTTAGCAACTTCACTCCAGCTTATTTTTATTTGTTTATTTTCTTCTACTTTATATAGTTTTATTATTATAGAATCAATCTTTACAACTTCATCATACAATTTAATTGTTGTGATATTTTTGCTTATAAATTCTTCTATGTTTTTATTTTCTTCTAAAATTTTAAGTCCACTATCTCTTATTGATTCTATATAGTCTTTTAGTCTTATTTTATATAATTCTTTATTTTCATCAAAGTCATCTGCTATTATTTCTAGCATTTTTCTTCTTTTTCCATCTATATGAATTGATGAGTTTTCATCTATCATCTTTATATTATTATGAATATCTTCAATATACTCAAGAATGCTTATTAATAAGTTCTTTTCTTCTTCTCCAATTAACTCTATATCTGTATTAAGCTTTTGTAATTGTACGTTATAAGATTGTATAAGCATATTTAAGTATTCAAGAAAATCTAAAGGATTATCAACTAATTTTTTCATTGTATTTAATGGGTCTTTAAACATATTTACTTCTCTAAATTCCTCTATATTTTCTATATCATTTATTTTAGAAGTTAAGTTTCTACTCTTTTTATCTATTTCGTCTTTTATATTTCTTAAATCTCTCTCTAATTTTCCTCTATCTTCATCTAAAGTTTTAAAATCTATTTGTATATCTACTTCTTTATCAATCTTAAGATTTGAATAACTTGCTAAAGAACTCTTATTACGCTCTAAAATTCTTATATTTTTTATAACAATGTTTTTATCCTCTTTTAATCTTTTAGTTTCATTAGCTATTTTGGCTTTTTCTAATTCAAAGTCTCTTTCAAAAACCTCATTTTTATTCAAAGGAGCTTCTTCATTTAATTTCTCCTTTAAATCTGTATAAAGTAATTTGATATTGTTATTTAAAACTTTAATATCTCCTTCTAACTGGCTTATTTCCTTTGAAATTTCTTTTGTTTTTATTTCTTTATGTTTTTCATTATTATCTAGTTCTTGTTCTTTTTCAAAACTATAAGTTTCATTCATATATTCATTATCACTTATCTTGTAATGCTTTGCTTTTTCTGTTAGTTCATTTTCTATCTTGCTGTATCTTTGCTTTACTATATTCAATCTTTCTTTTAAATTCTTTTCATTTTCACTTATATTTTTAATTAAAGCCTTAAACTCTGAAACTAAGTCTTCTTTATCTTTAATAATTCTATTTCCCTCTTTATATTCTTCATAAGATATTTTTTCGTTTTTAATTTCTTTTATTGTATTTTTCAAGTTCTGAATTACAGAGATTTTATCACTTATGCTGCGTTTTATACCTTTTAAAGCTTTTTCTTCTTTTTCTATATTGTATATTTTTTCATCTATTAATTCTTTAGATGATTCAACTTCTCTTTTATTTTCTACATATTTGTTATATTCTTCTTTAAGATTTATAAAGTCATTGTATTTTAAATTCAAAACTTCAAAATCTCTTTTTAGTGTATTTATTTCTTTATCTAACTTTTCTTTAAGGGATTTTAAGTTTATTAAAGTTTCTTGGACTTCATTCTTCTTAGATATAATATTTTCATGTTCTTCTTCATCTAAAGCTATTTTTTCTTTAAGTTTTATATATTCATTTTCAGCTAAATCAGAATATTCAATTTCATTTTTCTTTTTTGTATATAAATTCATTTCTTCTTGAATATTATTAATTGTTTTATTTATGTTCTCTATTTTTATTTTAAGATTATTTATTAATTCCTTTAATTGTACTTCATCTAAAAGACCTATATTAAAATCAATATAAAAACTTATATTTTCAATATCTATAAGAGAATTATTAGCTTTTATTTCTTCTTCTAAAGATTTTCTCCTTATTATTGGAATTGGGAAATTAGTGAAAACTTCCAAGCTTTCATTTTTTAATACTTCTATATCCTTATCATCCATTATTAATGAGTATGGGATAAAAGTATTTTTTTCAACTAAGGTTTTATTTTTTTCTTCACTATAACCATTATTTTTTAACCACTGCATTCCATATACAATATTTATTCCTTTTTTATTAAATGCTCTTTCTATTTCAGTGGGAAGTTCTAATATTTTTCCACTTTCTAATCTTTCTAACGTTTTATTTAGTTCTTCTAATTTTTTAGAATTACTCTTTTCATGTATTTTTAATTCATCTATCTTTTTATTAAAAGCTTCTAATATTTCTTTTGTGTTAAATAATTTATTTTCACTAAAATCTATAAGTTTTATAATATCTTTTCTTTTATTTATTTTTTCTTCTAAGCTTTGTACTAAAACTTTATTATTTTTCAAATTTATAGATACTTCATTTTCTTTTATTAAAATAATTTCTTTTTCATTTTCTAAAGTTTTTGTATTATCTTCTGTATCTATTATTTTTTGAGTATTTCCTTTAAGCTCTTTAGAGTTTTTATCAATTTCTTTTTTTATAGCTTCTTCAAAAGATAATAAGTCTTCTTCCTTATAATATCCTTCTATATTTCTGCTAATATTAAATTTATAGCTTTTATTATACTTTTCTTCCTGCTCATTATAGATTTTAATTCTTTCTTCTAAAGCAGCAACTTTTAAATTTAAAGCATTTAAATCATTATTTAAAAATTTTATAGACTTTTCAAGGTTTTCTTCTTCTTTTTCTAAGTTTTCCTTATCATACTCATAGCTTGATAAATCTTCTCCATTATGTTTTTCTTCTTCATCTAATATTTGTCTTATACTATAACCTAAATCATTTATTCTAGGCTTCTTTTCATCATTAGTTTTATTTAAAGCTTGAATTTCATTTTCTATACCTTGAGTTTCTTGGGATGCTTCTGTATAATCTATATAAAGTTTTGCACAATCTAATATTTTTTTCTTTCTTTTTAATAAAGATAATTTTTCTTCTTCATTCCTTAAATATTCTATCTTCTCATTTAACAGTTTATCTTTTTCATGTTTTTCATCTTCTTTTAAATAAATTTCTCTTGATATTTCCTCATGAACAAGTCTATCTAAGGCCTCTTTTAAATTTACTTCTTTTAAATCTAATAATTCTAATCTTTCTTCATTTATTTTATATTCATCTTCTAGTTTCCTTATTAAATTTGCTATGTTATTTTCTATATCTTCTTTATAATCTAAAGAACTTTTATAATCATTTGCCTTATCTTCTATCCCTTTTGATAACTCTATAAAGCTTTCTATATTTTTCTTTATATCAAATTTATCTTTATTGACTTTATATTGCTTTATGTAGCTATAAATTAACTCATTGTATTTCTTTATTCTATCTTCATCTTTATTCAATTTATCTTCAATAGCTGGAATAAACCATTCTTTTAAAAGACCACTTTCATTTTTAGCACTATTAAAAAGTTCTGATAGTCCAGACTCCTTTAAGTTTATTTTTCTTATTATGTTTTCCCACTCTTTATTATCTATTTTATATTCTCTAAGTTTATCAAAATATCTTTTCCCTTGGGTATTCATATCATAATAGTTAAACTTATATTTATCATTCTTCTTTAATTCTTCAAAAAGATTTTTACTACTTGTGAAGGTTTTTAATTTACGTTTACTATCTTGAATTTCTATAAATGGAAAGCTCTTTATATCATATTTATTCTTTGATTTATATTCATGTATGAAATTTATTATTTCTAACTTATCTTTTGAATCTTCATCAGAAGCAATTTGTCTTTTTCTTACCATCATTCCTGTAAGAAGATATCCTGCATTATCATCTAAAAGCCATTCAATTAATATGTATGTTGGATTAGTTGTTGTAAAATATGTATCAAAAGATCTATCTCCAATACTTCTATTTCTTTTTCCCATAAATGGAGCCATAGTCATTTGAACTAAAACTGATTTTCCTCCACCATTTCTTAGGTTTAATAATGTATTTTTCCCACCTAAATAAAATATTTCATCATCTATAATCATATTATTGTTATTATAATTGACGTTTATAAATCTTAAATTGTTTATTTTACTCATTTACCTCTTCCCCCAAAGCTTTTAAAACTCTATAGTAATTATTTCTATTAAGTAAATTCCAATCCATAAAATTATCAAGTTTTTTTGTGGTTTTTATCATATCATCATCTTTAATGTAATAAATTAATCCTTGTTTATCTAAAAAGTCTAATATACCTCTTATAAAGCCTTCTTTAGTTGTTTTTGCTGCTGATTGTTTTTCTGTAACTTTTAAAGCTTGGTATTTTTCTAGTATATTTGAAAAAGCTATTCCACCGTTATCTTCCTCTTCTTTTGATCTAGAAGCTCCTTCTTTTAGCTTGGACTCAAGTATGTTTATAAACTCACCTATTTTTATGAAATTTTTGCTAAGGCTTGAATACCCATTAGAATTGTAGAATTGAACTAATAAAGTTAAAATAACAAATTGAGATAAATAGTAATCTTTATCTGTAGCTCCTGATTTACATAGCTCAGATTTTAAATCTTTTTTAGAATAACCTAAAAAATCATTTTCTTCCTTTGGAATTAAGTATATTACACCCATATATTTTTCTATATCACATTCACATTCTTCACCTTGGGTCTTAACTAAATTCATTATATCTTCGTTTTCTGAATAAGCCCTATATAGTTCTTCATTTTCGTCTTCTTTTATTTCACCCATTTTTAACAATTCATAAAATATTTTATTAGCAATCTTTATATTATTAATTTCATACGACATGTAAAATGCTCCTTTAATTTATTTTAAAGTAAACTTCTGAGCAAACAAAGTTCTTAATCTCTCCAAGCTCATTAAAAACAGATTTTATTTTTAAGTCATCTTTATCTAATGCTTTTGATATATGTATTTTCTTTATATTTGAAAAACTTTTATCATTTTCAATAACTTCAATAATAGATTTGTTAAGCTGAAAGTCTAACTCTCCCATTTCGGTACTATTTTTTCTTTCTTCTGAAATTAATTTTATATCTATTTCTCTTATTTTTAAAAATTCAATAAGTACTTCTCTAAATATCTCTACTGTTGGAATAAGAATTCTTTTAATATCTTCATTAGAATCTATTAAGTTATTTAAATCTGATAAGTAAAGTTCTTGATTTATATTTGCTTTTTCTAATATTACTCTTATTACATTTTTATATTTCTCTAATTTTTCAAGCTTTCTTCTTTCCCTTTCTTTTTCAATGTCATTTTCATCAAGCCCTAAAATTACAATATCATTATCTTCTTTTGTTTTTCTTATTGCTGCTTGATATGAAAGAGCTCTATTTATATTATATGTTTTATTTATATTGTTTCTAAATAAAGGTCTTAAAAACACCTCAATGTTATCAAGTTTGTTTATATCATTAAGTATTTTTTCATATACCTCATTATTTAAATTAAACCTTTTTATTATAGATATCTTAGATATGTCTTCTAATTCCTTTGAATAGATTTCTTTAAGTTCAAAATGCTTTTTAAGTATTCTCTGATCTTCATCTATTGTTTTATTTAGATATTTCTTTATAGTTCTTAAGCTTTCAAGATTCTTTTCTTCTTGATCTGTTAATTCTCTTAAATTAATTTCTTTCTCTAAAAATTCTTTAATTCTACTTTCAACTACTTCTTTATGTAACTTGTACTTTTCTTTGCTTTCTTGCATTAATTCTAAATTACCCTTTGTTACTTTTTCATAATCTGAATTTGAATAACTTAAGGGATTATCTTTTATTTTTTGAATATCCTCTTCCATCCTTTGAACTCTAATTCTAAAAAGATTAAATATACTCTTTATATCATTAACCGCCTTATTATATTCTGCTTTACCTAAATGCAATTTAAATATCATTTCTTGAATACTTATTTTTAAATTTTCTTCAATTTCTAAAGTTCCAAGAAGCATATTATAACCTTCTTCAGTAACTGAATAATTAACTCTACGGACTCCATCTAAATCAATTATTTTTGTTGAAATATAATTGATATTAATTTCTTCGTATTTTCCTTTTTCATAATTAAAACCATTATAATATCTAACATTTCCATCATTACATATAACACTATTTATTATAAATTCTGCTAAATCTTTTTCTTCTTCATATGTAAGATTTTTCTTAAAATATAAATCATCAATTTCATCTATAAAGTTTGCTATATCATCCAAAGTACATATTTCTTCTTTTAAGGATTGCTCCATTATGTATAATAAAATTGTAAAAATTAAATTTTCTCTTTCATCATAATCATCAAAGCCGTACTTTTGCCAGTTGTTTTTCATGACACTACTTCTTAAAAGTAATGAATAATATCCTATCTTTTTCATTCTAAGGTTAAAATTATTTAAGTATTCAAATACCATCTTGTAAATCTCCTATATTTAAAATCTCCTGAGGTATGTATAGGTTATTGTTTAATATATTTAAAATTTTCTTTTTATAATAATCATCAAAATAATTTAGAAATATATCTTTGATATTCTTATTTTGATTTTCTTTTGTAGGTTGCAATTCATAATTATTTTCTAATGCTTTATCTATCATCCTTTTATATCCTTCAACAAAAGGCTTTATACAATATTTTTCTCTTACAGATAGTTCTAAGTTTTCATATATTATTATTCCTTCAAAATCTAAATCTCCAAGATAATATATTGTATTTCTAATATCTGATACTTTTTCATCTACAACAATATCAAAATCATTTATAGATTTCTCTATTCCTTTACCTTTTCCATAAATAACAGTTTCAATATTAATACCAAAAAAATCATTTAAATTATTCATAAGATGCTTTCTAAAGGTATAAAAGGTATCCATGTTCTCTACTATAAGGATATTATGAGGTATATTATCTCCAATTGAATAGTATGCTAATGGTTCATTAGTTTCATAGAAGTTTAATTTATCTATATTAATATCTAGTTTTTTAAGGAGTGATATACCTTTATTTTGTAGATACTTTTCTTCTTGCCATATTTGAAAAGATCTTTCTTTTTGAGAAATTCTATTTTGTAATTCGTCCTTATTATCCTTTAGAAATTCATTTAACTTTAAAATATATCTTCTATTTTCTTTATATTTTTCAATATTCTTTTTAAAATAAGATACATCAATTTCTGGTATTATCTTATAATTTAGTTCCTCTAAATAAATACTATTATCTTCTTTTTCTTTTATAACAGTATATTTATTATATAAAGCTGGCTTTTTACCATTAGTTCCACTAGACTTTATTATCTTAATTTTTTCATGTTTAATTAATTTTAAAACAATATCTTTTAATTCACTATAATTTTCTATTTTATATATATCCGCTAACTCATCTAAAGTTATTTTATTGTAATTATAAAGTTTTTTAATTTTAATCACCAACCTATCTTATAGATATATTAATAATATAACATAAAAAAGTTAGCATATGTAAATTAGTCAATACAGTTCTTTTATTTATAAAGACCTGTTTTCTAACAAAGAGACCTTTTTAAACTTAATACTGAGTTTTATTAGTAATACTTGGGTTCCTATTGTTCTTTATAATGGTAAGAAGAAGTGGACAGCAGCTAAAGAATTAAAGCATGTTATAAGCAATAGTGATGTTTTTGGAGATACTATATTAAATTTTAAATATGAATTTATTTATATTTACAGCTATGACAAAGAAGAACTTTATAATAAACAAAATATTTCTTCAGCTATATTTTTGCTGGATCAAAATATAAATAGAATTGAGTTTTATAATCGACTCAAAGATATTATAATTGTATTCAACAACTTATCTATAGAAGAAAAAATGCATCTTAAACACTGGCTAGTTAATATAAATACAGAAGAAAATAATTTTAAAGATAATATTGAAAAATATTTAATGCTGATAAACAAGAGGTTCTAAATATGACTTCTAACATTTCAAAGGTATTGGAAAAATTAAAAGAAGATGGTAAAATCCAAGGTAAAATTGAAGGTAAGGCAGAAATTTTGATTAAATTGCTTTCAAAAAAATTTAAATCTTTACCTGAAGAATATAATAGAAAATATTGCTACCGATATATTTGATATTGATACTATTGAGGATTTGAAAAAATATTTTTAATTTATATTAAGTTTAATGTAATTAAAGTAACCATAACCTTAGTTCTTAGAATTAACAGTAAAGCGTATAAGTATAATTTACACGCTTTATTGTTAGTTATTTTATTTCTTATATTATTTTCTTCCTTGAAAATTTATAATTTTCTTTAAATATATCTATTTAAGGTTCTTCATTCATAATTCCTAGTTTGTCAAATATTAAAAATGTTAAGTTTAAAGCAATTCCAACTACTGCCGCTAGTCCCATTCCTTTTAACTCTATAACACCTACACTTAGTTTTATACCACTTAATCCTATCATAAAGATAACTGATGTAAGTATTAAATTTTTTGATTTTGAAAAATCTACTTGCTCTTCTATAAAGGTTCTAAGTCCTGATGTTGCTATAGATCCAAATAATAAAAGACTTACACCACCTACTACTTAAATTTGAGATGTTTTTCTCATTTTATAATTTTTTCATCCATCTTATAATATTTTCATAAGTTTATCTTTATAATTTATATTTTCTTATAGATTCTCATTGCAAATATATAAGCTACAGCTGTTATTGCTATACACCAAGCAAGGGCAACCCAAATATCATTTCCTACTGGCTTATTTGATAATAAATTACGAATAGCTTCTACAATAGGCGTTACAGGTTGATTTTCTGCAAAGGCACGTACTACTGAAGGCATAGTATCTGTTGGTACAAAGGCAGAACTGATAAATGGTAAAAAGATAATTGGGTAAGAAAATGCACCTGCACCATCTGGAGTTTTAGCAGCAAGTCCAGCAATTATAGCAATCCAAGTCAAAGAAAGTGTAAATACACTAAGAACTCCAAATACTGCTAACCAATCTAGTATTCCTGCTGAAGAACGAAATCCAATTAATAATGCAACAAGTATAATCACTATTACAGAAATTCCATTAGAAATTAATGAAGTTAATACATGTCCCCATAATACTGTAGAACGAGCAATTGGCATAGAGTGAAAGCGCTCAAAGATACCACGCTCTTTATCTATAAACAAACGGTAAGCTACATATGCAATTCCACTACCAATAGCCATTAACATTATACCTGGTAATAGATAATTAACATAATTTTCTGTATCTGTTTGAATTGCACCACCAAATACATAAACAAATAATAACATCATTGCAATTGGTGTGATACAAACTGTAATAATTGTATCCATACTTCTAAAAATATGGCGCATAGAACGCCCAAACATAACACTCATATCTTTGAAAAAATATTTATTTGTAGATTCCATTTATTTTTCCTCCTTTTTACCAATGATTGTTAGGAATATTTCTTCTAATGTAGGTTGTTTTTCAACATATTCAACTTTGGTAGGTGGAAATAGTTTTTTTAATCCTTCTAGTGTATCTAGAGCAATTATTTTTCCTCCATGAAGAATAGCAATTTTATCTGCAAGTTGTTCTGCTTCTTCTAAATATTGAGTTGTTAAAAATACTGTAGTTCCTGAAGCTGTTAACTCTTTTACAATTTTCCAAACTTCTAAACGTGCTTCTGGATCAAGACCTGTTGTTGGCTCATCTAGGAATATAATCTTTGGATTTCCAACAAGACTCATTGCAATATCAATTCTTCTTTTCATACCTCCAGAGTAAGTACCAACTCTGCGATCTGCTGCTTCTAACATACCAAATCTCTTAATTAATTCATCTGCTACTGCATTTGGATTTTTAATATGTCTAAGTTTTGCTATCATTTGAAGATTTTCACGCCCAGTCAAAATTTCATCAATAGCAGCAAACTGACCAGTAAGGCTGATAGACGCTCTAACTTTCCCTGGATTTTTTTCAATATCCAAACCGTTTATTACAACACTTCCAGCATCTGCTTTAAGTAAAGTAGCCATGATTTTAATCATCGTTGTTTTTCCTGCTCCATTAGAACCCAGTAATGCAAATATACCTCCCTGCTCTACTTCAAAATCTACTCCTTTGAGTACTTCCACATCTTTGTAAGATTTCTTTATCTCTCTAACTTTTATGATACTTTTTTTCATTTTCTTTTTCTCCTCTACAATATAGTAACTTTATTCAAATTTACATCTAATCCTTTGAATACAACTTGAACTTTTAAATTTAACTATTTCAAGTTAATTTATATTACAAATCATTTGATTAGTTAGCATAAAAAAGAGCCGATAACCATGATTTTACTCATATGTTATCGGCTCTGCGTCTTAGCGTCTGGCTCTTTAATAACTGATATATTCATTTCTTTTACATTAATTATCGTTTCCTTTTTGCACTTAGGGCAAAATAACGGGAAGTTTTCAAGTACTGTATTATCACGTATCTTGACCCTTGTTTTGTTACCACAGATTGGACATAATATCCACTCGTCTTTACACACTCTATCATCCCCTTTAGTTTATGTTTTTGTTTATCACTATATATCCCTTTTACTTTGTTTTATCAGTAGCCTTCTTCATTGCTTTATTAACTTCTTTGTCAACTGATTCTTGATATATGTCAGCGTAAGTTTTTGAATCTTTGATTAAATCGTCGCAGAAAGCTGCTACGTCTCTACCAGTTACTTCTAATACTCCTTTTCCCATAGCCGCACCCTCTTCAAAAAGCTCTACAATTCCAGTAAGCAAATCTGTTCCTTCACTTAGTTCAACTGGTCCAACCTTAAAGAGATATTTTTGAATTTCTTTATAAACAATCACATAATCTTTTGGTAGCGCTTTAACACGCGCCACGTGCGCTTTCCATTCTTTTTTACCTTTGATGATATCTTTTATTCCCATTTTATCCTCCTATTTACTTAATTTTTTAGCAATATTATTATTAAGTTGTTTTCTCCACTTGTCACGATAAGAATTTGCCCCTTCTTCGCCAACTAGCGCAAAGCAAAAGCCTTCTATATCTTCACCTAAAGCCTCTTGTACACTCTGACCTTCAGCAACTGTTTCTTCTAGCAAGCCAAGAACACCGTCAAGAATTGGCATGAGGTTACGACCTGTAAAATCTGAGTGCTGCCAAAGATGCTCTTCAATTTTTTCCCATGCTTCTTGATAATCAGCTGGTAGCTTTTTAACTCGTAATTCAAAATTTTTAAATTTTTTAGTCATGTCACTTCCCGTAATTTTTTCCCAAAAATTCATGATTTCTTCTCCTTTAACTCGTTAATTTTCGTTGAAACAAATTCCCATTTTGCCCAGAACTTCTTTAATTCTTCACGCCCTGCATCATTTAACTTGAAAAATTTTCGTGGTGGTCCCATATCAGATGGTTTTTTCGTAGTTTCTACCAATTTGTTTTTCTCAAGTCTTACCAATATGGTATAAACTGTTCCATCTACGACATCCGAAAATCCCAGGGTATTCAATCTTCTCGTAATCTCATAACCGTATATTTCTTCATGGCTAATGATTTCAAGAACACAGCCTTCAAGGACACCTTTTAGCATTTCTGTAATATTATCCAAGTAAATCACCTTCTTCACTATCTAGTATTACTTGTATTCAGTAATACTTACTACTACTATATAGTATGACTATATAGTGGCAATGTCAATATAATGTATTTATTTTTTATATTCATTTTATCAGGGAGATATAAATTAATACTAAAAATTATAACAAGCTGATAATATGGAATATTTCGTATTTTATTTAATTGATTAATTTATTTATCAATTAAATAAAAAGCCATGTAAAACAAGTATAGTTCTACATGGCTTTACTCCACTTAATTTACTAGTATCCAATTAAAAGATGAATTATAAATAAACTTCAGCAATTGTAGTTGATGGAGCATAATATACACTACAATTATAATTATCAATAATATCACTAATTTCATTGTTATATACTCCGCATTAATCTTGAATTTAATCCTCCTTTGTTTCTAGGGTATTTAATATTAACTTTATATATATCATCTATCTATTTTTTATTTATATTTTCATTATTTACGAGTATATTATTTAAGGTATATTATAAAAATAATGCATAATAGGAATGTTTGTTCGCATATATGTCAATAATTATAACTAGAGTATTTCAAATATCTATATAAGATGATAAAATAGAGGTGTACGATGAATGAAATTAATAGGGTCAACATCCACGACAAAAGTTATAAAGATCTGTTTTCTAACAAAGAGACCTTTTTAAACTTAATACAGAGTTTTGTTAGTAATACTTGGGGAAATAAATTAACCAAGGATAATCTTGTATTAGTTAATAAGTCATATATATTATCTGATTATGAAGAACAAGAATCTGACATAGTTTATAAAGCAAATTTTGATGGTAATGATGTATTTTTTTACGTTTTATTAGAATTCCAAAGTTCTGTTGATTTCAGGATGCCAATAAGGCTTCTACTTTACATGATAGAAATCTGGAGAGATATACTAAGAAATACAGAACTTAAAGAATTTAAAAGGAAAACTTTTAGATTACCTTCTATAGTTCCTATTGTTCTTTATAATGGCAAGAAGAAGTGGACAGCTGCTAAAGAATTAAAGCATGTTATAAGTAATAGTGATGTTTTTGGAGATAATATATTAAATTTTAAATATGAATTTATTGATATTAATAGCTATGAAAAAGAAGAACTTTACAATAAACAAAATATTTCTTCTGCTATATTTTTGCTGGATCAAAATATAAATAGAATTGAGTTTTATAATCGACTTAAAGATATTATAATTGGATTTAATAACTTATCTATAGAAGAAAAAATGCATCTTAAGCACTGGCTAGTTAATATAAATACAGAAGAAAATAATTTTAAAGATAATATTGAAAAAATATTTAATGCTGATAGACAGGAGGTTCTTAATATGACTTCTAATATTTCAAAAGGATTAGAAAAATTAAAAGAAGATGGTAAAATCGAAGGTAAAATTGAAGGTAAGATTCAAGGTAAGACAGAAATTTTGATTAAATTGCTTTCAAAAAAATTTAAATCCTTACCTGACGAATATATAGAAAAAATCAAATCTTTACCTGAAAATATAATAGAAAATATTGCTACTGATATATTTGATATTGATACTATTGAGGATTTGAAAAAGTATTTTTAATTTATATTAAATTTGTGAATAAAGAAACTATTACGTACTTCTATTAGTTAATATACCATTATTAGATATATTACAAAAAGTCACGTATAACAAGCTAAATTTGTTACACATGACTTTTATAATATCTAATTATTCCCATGATAATCAAAAATGTTCACCATTTTCATAGTTTATACTTTTATCTAAAACATAAAAATACCATCTACATTTTTCTATTCTAATGGATGATACATTAGTGATTATTTTTTCAACCTTATTATGAATATTGTATCCTCTATGCAAGCTATAAAATTTCCACTATAGACTCTACTTTTATAATTTCTCCATACTTTACATATACTAATATTAGTTTTTTATATTATTTTCTTGGAAACAAAATGGAAGCTCTAGATTGTTAGCTTCTAAAAGCTTTTTGTTAGTGAGAATATCTTTTGTATTTCCATCTTTAATAATTTTTCCCTCTGACATAAGAATAGTGCGATTGCAGGTATCTAAAATCATATCTAAATCATGAGATGCAATAATCTTTAAGTGTTGAAATTCATTTAGTATATTAATTAAATTTCTTCTATTCTTAGGGTCCAAAGCAATTGAGGGTTCATCCATTAAAATAATATCTGGTGTCATAGAAAATATTGTTGCTATAGATACAAGTTTTTTTTCACCACCGGAAAGTTTATATATCTTTTTATTCTTAAGATTATTAATATGAACCATATTCAAGGCGTTTTCTACTCTCTTTTTAACTTCCTCTTCTGAAAATCCATAATTACGTGGTGCAAATGCAATATCTTCATATACATTAGACATAAATAGTTGATTATCGGAATCTTGAAATACGTATCCTATTCTTTCTCTAATTATACTTAAAGTATTCTTCTCTACTGGAATATTTTCTACTCTAATGCTACCTTCATAATTCAAATTTAATCCTACTAATAACTTCAATAAAGTTGATTTTCCAACTCCATTAGCTCCAATAATACCTATAGAATCATTTTCCTTTGCAGTAAAGGTAATATTTTTAAGTATTGGTTGTTCTTTTTCATAAGAAAAAGATAGATTTTCTACATTTATATTAATATGGCTCATATTTTCCTCCTAAACAAATATATTTCCTACTACCTGTAATATAGGGAAAAACCTCATAGTACCAAGTATAACTATCCAAACAATAAAATAAATATAATCCTTTACATTATATTTAATTTTATAAGAATAATAAAACTTATCAGAATATCCACGTAAACACATGCTTTCATATATATTTTCAGCCTTATCTATACTTCTAATTAATAATTGTCCTATAAGAGAACCCCAAACCTTATAATTTATCCCTTTTTGATTAGGAGCACGTAAGCTATATGATTCTGTAATTTTATTTGCTTCCTTAAGCAATACTGTCACATAGCGATAAATAAACAAAACTTCAGTTATGAATATCTTTGGTATATGAATTTTATCCATTGCATAGCAGATTTTTTCAATATTTGTTGTAGCAATTAATAAATAAGATGATAAAATAGTTAATATTCCCTTTAATATCAAGGTAATCATGGAGATTATCCCTCCTGAAATGTTAATACCATTTATACTAATTAGTATTTCATTATCATAAAGTGGATTGAATATCCCCATAAGTAATACAAATGACAATACTATCTTCAATTTCTTTAAGCTATCTTTTAAAGAAATATCACAAGTTATTAAAAGAAATATTGGATAAATGCTCATTCCTATAACTCCACCTAGGTTATATTTATCCATAGATACAACTAAAGAAATATAAATAACTGTTAAAATAAATTTAATTAATGGATTAATCTTATTTATAAAGTAATCTCTATTTGCTAAGTCCTCTACATCTTGGATTTCATAAAGTGCTTTATTTAACTTATTCAACTTATAAAATCTTTTCTAAAAAATTTAAATAAATAACATCCACCTACACAGATAAATGCAACTACTACTCCACCAAAAATTCCTGATAAAGATGTACCTATAGCTAGTTCTGAATCCTTAAAATTGTAATCAGGTAACACTGAAGTAGTTTCCTGTACTTTTTCAAACTTATTGTATACCTCACCTGATACTTCTAATTCAGTAGAATTTGTAATCTTTTCAATAGACCATTCTAATCCATCTGGATATTCAGAAGCTACAAGTGAAACTCCTCCTGCTATTAAAAGTGTAAGCAATGAGAATATAATCATTACCTTTCTAAATGAAATTCTTCCTATTTTTTTGTTTAAGGATTTATCTATGCTCCATAGTAATTCAGGTCTTGCTTCATATATAAAACATAGTACAGCTGCAGTAATAAGACCTTCTATAAGTCCGATTGCTAAGTGTATTGGTTGCAAAACTGAAATAAAAGTTAAGAATGGTAAATCACTAATTCCTGATCCTAATGTTTCAATTGCAACAGAAAAAGCACCTATTTGTAATGTAAGTATAGACCCAATTATTGATGCTACAATAATTTTACTTTTGGAAGCTCCGTTCTTCATAATAGGCTTCCATATTAACAAAAATCCAATGAAACATCCATAAAATGCTATATTCCATATATTACAACCTAATGCCAATATCCCACCATCAGCAAACATTAAGCATTGTATAGCTAAAATCCCAATCATTGTAATAAATCCTGCAAATGGTCCTAATATGGCAGATAATAAAATACCTCCACATAGATGTCCAGAAGAGCCTGTTCCTGGAATCGTAAAATTAATCATTTGGGCTGCAAATACAAATGCTCCCATAACTCCCATTACAGGAATTTTTTTAGGCTCATTTTCCATTCGTATCTTTTTTATTGAATAACCTGCTGCTATTGCAGAACATCCGTACATTAATCCAGCTACAGTAGGATTAACAAGTGCATCAGCCATATGCATAAATAAACTTCCTCCTTTAAAATTAATAATTATTCTGCTAGTACATTTACTTCCTTATATTTCTTTAAGTCTATATAAAGCTCATTCTTATATGGATTACGTTTTGTTTTTTTAGCTTTATAAATCATATATATAGCAACACCAATATTAGAAAGGAGTGCTAATAAACTGAAAATAAATAAATAGTTTTCATTATAGGTAGATGAAACAGCAAATTTACCTTTATCAATAAAAGCTGGAAATGTCTGTGCAAACATACACCATAATGCTAATGTTTGCGCACGGTGTTGAAGCCATGCACCTTTTCCTATAGTAAAAGCACATACTGTTGGTGCAAGTAATAATGCAAAACCACAATACCATGAATGTCCTGGTAAAGCATTATAAGTATAAGCAAAATTCCATAAATCATAAGCTATTATCCAAAACCAAAGCATATCAGGCCATAACATATCCTGACTTTTATCTTTATTAGTTTTTTTACGGATGCATATACCTAGCCATCCTGTAATTGTAATAATATTTAAAATTCCTGCAATCGCATTCATATAATTCCAAGGGCCACCTAATACATACATACTTCCATCTTCAAGAATTCCTCCTCCAGCATATTGAAGTCCAACTTGAATATCACGTGTAACTGCTTCTAAAATATTAATTGCAAGAATTAGTGGCGGAAAACATAATGCTATTTTATTATCTGATAATCTCCATTCTTTCCCTGTTCTTTTATTTTTCCCATGTAAATGTCTTATACACCAAAATCCAATACATCCTGCTACTGCTGAGTACACCTTAGCCAAATGAAACCAATCTGTATAAGTAGTGTCTTTCAATACTGTAAACCATAGCATAGAAAGTCCAATTGGTAATACTACAAAACATAAAAAACCGCCAAATTTAGAACGCCTTGAAAATTCATTTAATAAAAATAAAATTAAAAATACTGCAACCCAAACACCCCATACTGAAAAGAAGGATGCTCCTCCTTCATAGTTAAAACTAAACATATTCTTTCCCCCTATTATAATTATTCATTTTAATAACAAACAATTTCTTTTATATAAAACTCTTTTCCGCTTAATATTTCACAATTTTTACTTTTGCACTTAGGACATATTCCTTTATCAAGAATTATATTAAATACGTTATTACAACTCTTACATAAAGCATTAGCTGGTAATATTTCAATTTCTAATTTTGAATCTTCTAATATAGTACCTTCAATTGAAGCAGGATATAAACTTTTCATATATTTAGGAATCATTGAAGAGAGTTCTCCAATTTGCAAAACTAATGTATCTATTTTTTTAACATTATTGACTTTTGCAAATTTTTCTACGCTCTTAACAACTTCAATTAAAACCCCTATTTCATGCATATAAACTCTCCTCCATTTAAAACTAGTAACATATAATATTATTAGTTTGTCTTAAATATATTTATAGCTTTTTTAATAGCTATTTTCCCCTTACGTTTAAGAACTTGCTTAATAATTACTGGTTTTAAGTTTTCATATGCTACTCCTTCTCCATCATATTTTCTAACAAGTGATATAGCATCAAACTTACATTTTGTTACACATGCACCACAGCCTACACATAAAAATTCATCTACAACAGTAGCACCACAGCTAAGACAACGTTCTGTTTCTTTCTTTATTTGATCTTCTGTAAAAGTTCCTCGTAAATCCTTGAATGTTTCTTTTGATTCTTTTCCATCACCATGGCTTGCCTTTTGTCTTGGAAAATTATTATATCCCTTAAGTTCAATATTTTGTTTATCTAGAGAGTGATATTCTTTTCTATCTCTTCCTATAATTAAACTTTGACCTTGATTAACATAACGGTGTATTGAAATAGCTCCTTCCTTACCTGCTGCAATGGCATCAATAGCAAATCTTGGTCCTGTAAATGCATCTCCACCAACAAATACATCTGATTCTCCTGTTTGATAGGTAAAAGGATCTGCCTTAATTGTATTATTAGGATTAATTTCTATATTGCTATCTGAAATTAAATTTCCTAAGTCAATTGACTGCCCTACAGAAAGCAGCACTGTATCTGCTTTTACAAATAATATATCGTTTTCATCATAAATTGGATTGAATCTCTTATTTTCATCAAAAACTGATATACATTTTTTAAATTCTACCCCAGTAACTTTTCCATTTTCCGTAACAATAGCCTTTGGCCCCCAAGAATTATTTATATTGATTCCTTCTGATAAAGTTTCTTCAATTTCCTCATTAAGAGCTGGCATTTCATCTCTTGTTTCAAGACAAAATATATCAACTTTTTCTGATCCTATTCTTTCAGCAGTTCTTGCAACATCTATTGCAACATTCCCCCCACCTATAACAACTACATTTCCATTTAGTTTTAAATCTTCACCTAAGTTAACGCTGCGTAAGAAATCTACTCCAGTCATTACTCCTTTAGCATTTTCTCCTTCAACACCTATTTTTCTACCTGACTGAGCTCCAACTGCAATATAGAAAGCTTCATACCCTTGATTTCTCAATTCTTTTAAATTTATGTCTTTTCCAACTTCAATTCCATTCTTAAACTCAACACCTAATTCTTTTAATATATCAATTTCTGCATTAACTACATCTTTTTCTAATCTAAAGGATGGAATACCAAGTGTTAACATACCACCAAGTACTTTTTGTTTTTCAAATACTGTTACCTTATAACCTTCAACAGCTAAGAAAAATGCACAAGAAAGACCAGCAGGCCCTGCTCCTACTACAGCTATTTTCTTATTATAGTCATGCTTAATTTTAGGTACATAACGATTTTCTTTATTTAAGTCTTGATCTGCAATAAATTTTTTAATTTCATCTATAGCTATTGGATCATCAATATCTCCTCTTGTGCACACTGATTCACATTTCCTTGGGCATATACGTCCACATACTGCTGGAAATGGATTTTCATGCTTTATTAATTCAAGAGCTTCTTTATATCTTCCTTGAGAAGCTAGTTTTATATATCCTTGAATAGCAATATGAGCAGGACACTCTGTTTTACAAGGGCTTGTTCCACTTTCTACAACATTTTTTCTATTAATTCTATAATCTGGATTCCATTTATCTTCTCCCCACTCTGTATCTCGTGGAGTCTCAATTTTTTTAACAGGAAGTGGTTTTGTTGAGCATAATTTTTGGCCTAATTGTAGTGCATTAACTGGACAATTTACAACACATTCTCCGCATGCAACACATTTTTCTTTGTTTACACTTGAAACATAATTAGAACGTACCATATCAACATTTTTAAACATTCCAGCAGTTCTTAATGAAAGACAAGAACAACCACAACAATTACAAATTGCATGAGTCTTTCCTGAGCCATCAAGATTTGGTATTTGATGCATTAAACCATTTTCTTCAGCTCTTTTAATTATTTCAAAAGCTTCTTCTCTAGTAATTTGTTTTCCCCTACCTGTACGGATATAATATTCTGCAGCATGTCCCATTTGAATACACATATCTTCTGCTAAATGACCACATCCTTCTCCCATTACTTTTCTCGCTGTACGACATGAGCAATCTGAAACTGTAAAAATATCGTTTTCATTAAGATATTTAGAAACTTCCTCATAAGAAGCTTTTCTAGTTTCTCCATCAATAGCTTGCTCTATAGGTATAACACGCATTAAACCTACTCCAACTGGAAAAGCACCTGTAGTCTTTGGTCCTCTTACTCTTCCATATGCTTCAAAAGCTTCTGCAATTTGAGGGTATTTGTTAACGTTTTCTTTGTTGTTGACCATCATCTCCATAATTCCTGGAACCCAGGTGTCATACCAATAGGTATCAACACCATTAATAGTATTTACAAAACAAACACCTGCAACGGATAAATCCCATAATAACCTTGATGTTTCATCTACAGATTTACCACATAAAGGAGCAAGTTCTTCAGCAGTAGCTTTTTTACGTATCTTCATACAAAGTGCTACTTCTGCCATTTCCTCTGTAACAACAGGTTCTAAAATTAAATATTCCGGATCTTCTGGCCTTATTTCATTTTTGGACCCACGTTTTTTCCCACTAATATGATTAGCAAGATCCAACACCTTTTCTTTTACCATTTCTATCCTCCTAGTCTAATAATATTAATTTTCATTCCATTCTTTAATTTCTTTTCTAAGCCACTCTGAAAATTTATCAATACCTTCACCTGTTCTTGCAGATATAGGAATAATTTCAATATTTGGATTCAACTTTTTTACACGTTCAATACAAGCTTCCAAGTTGAAATCAAAATAATTAATAACATCCATTTTATTAATTAATAACACATCCGCAATTGAAAACATTAAAGGATATTTTAGTGGTTTATCATCTCCTTCAGGAACACTTAAAATCATGGCATTTTTTGATGCTCCAGTATCAAATTCTGCTGGACATACCAGATTGCCTATATTCTCTAAAATAGCAAAATCAATATCTTCTGTTTCTAAACCTTCTAAGCCTTGTTTTGTCATATCTGCATCAAGATGACACATTCCCCCTGTATGTAATTGAATAACTTTTGCTCCAGTTTTAGAAATAGTATGAGCATCAACATCTGAATCAATATCTGCTTCCATAACTCCTATTTTCACTTCATTTTTTAATGTATTAATTGTTTTTGTAAGAGTTGATGTTTTACCTGAACCTGGTGATGACATTAAATTTAGTAAAAATACTTTCTTTTTTTTTAGTTCTTCTCTTAATAAATTAGCTTGATGATCATTGTCTTCAAAAACACTTTGTTTAATTTCCAGAACTCTAAAATTCTCCATATACTTATCCTCCTTCATTATAAAGAATATTTAATTTAAATTTTTTATTGCATCCTTAAACCCTTTTTATTCTTAATATTACTCTTATAAAATACTCTTTATTTAATAAAAATTTTTAGATTATTCAAATCTGGTATGACCAGATTTATAATCTTGATAAAATTTTAACATGATTATCAATATAAAGTCAATATATTCCTTTAATACTAATATATGTTTGAACTAATCTTAAAATATTTACTTTTTATTCATTTTAGGATAATATTGAAATAGAATTATAATTGGTATTTGGTTGAACCAGATTCAGCTTAGAGAGGTGTATTTTATGATAGAATTTTCAAAATTGAATTCTCCAACATTAAAGGATTTATTTATTAAAGAACTAGAAACTATGATTTTATCTGGAAAACTTCAAATTGGTGAAAAGCTTCCTTCAGAAAGAGAACTTGCTAAGTCTATGCAAGTAAGTAGAGCTGTTGTTAACTCTGGAATTGCTGAGTTATCTAGGAAAGGATTTTTAAATATAAAACCAAGAATTGGTGCTTTTGTCGCTGATTATCGTAGAAATGGAACTATGGAAACACTAATTTCTATTATGAAATATAATGGTGGAAGATTAAGAGATGCAGAAATACGTTCTATTCTTGAACTTCGTATAGCATTAGATACATTAGCAGTAGAACTATGTATTCCAATAATTAAAGAATATGAAATTAAGATATTAAAAGGATATGTTAATAAAATGAAAGAAACTGATTCTGTTGAAACTGCATCTAATTTAGCATTTCAATTCCAACATGAATTGGCTTTTCTTTCTGGAAATACTCTTTTACCATTAATTTTCCATTCATTTAAGGTGCCCATTTTATCATTATGGGAACGTTTTTGTATATTATATGGTATAGATTCCTTAATAAATAATACATCTATTTTGTGTGATTACATAGAAAAAAAGGATACTAAAAAAGCTATAGAATGTTTAACTACAAATATTAATGATACTATAAATGGTAAGCGACAAATATATTATTAATTATAAAAGTTTAGTATATTACGGTCAAAAACTTAAAAGGGAGTCGCGAGACGCGACATCCTTTGCTTTCATAAATATTTTCACAATTAACTTTCTAGTTATATGTTTATTTCTTTAACTATTGCTTCTTCATTTTTATAATCTTCAACAGCTAGTTCTTCTATTATTTTATTTGAATTATTATTTAGCTCTTCTTTTAATTTACCTTTTTTATTAGTTTTATCTTCTTTCTTAACTTCACCTTCTTGTACTTTTGTATCCTTTACTAATGGTAAGTTATGTTTTTCTCTTATTGCATTTTCTACTTCAAGGGCTAAATCTTTATTTTCTTTTAAATATGCTTTTGAGTTTTCTCTGCCTTGTCCTAATCTTATATCATTATAGGAAAACCATGTACCACTTTTGTTTATTATATCTTCATTAACAGCTATATCTAAAAGGTTTCCTTCTTTTGAGATACCTTCATTGTACATAATATCAAATTCTGCTTGTTTAAATGGTGGTGCAACTTTGTTTTTTATTACTTTTATTCTAGCCCTGCTTCCTAAAATGTTTTCTCCTACTTTTATAGTGTCAATTTTTCTTATATCTAATCTTACAGATGCATAGAATTTAAGAGCTCGTCCACCTGTTGTTGTTTCAGGATTTCCAAACATAATACCAATTTTTTCTCTTAATTGATTTATAAATATTACAATGCATTGTGACTTATTTATTGCTGCTGTAAGCTTTCTTAATGCTTGGGACATTAATCTTGCTTGCAGACCTATATGTGAATCTCCCATTTCTCCTTCTATTTCAGCCCTAGGAACAAGTGCAGCGACAGAGTCAACAACTAACACGTCTACAGCATTTGATCTTACAAGGGCTTCTGTTATTTCTAAAGCTTGCTCTCCAGTATCTGGTTGGCTGACTATTAAGTCTTCAGTACTTACTCCTAAATTTTTAGCATAGGCTGGATCTAAAGCATGTTCAGCATCAATAAATGCTGCTGCTCCTCCTAACTTTTGTGCTTCTGCTATTATATGAAGAGCAATTGTAGTTTTACCTGAACTTTCAGGTCCGTACACTTCTATTATTCTACCACGTGGAACTCCACCAACACCTAATGCTATATCTAATGCTAGACATCCTGTGGATATTGTTTCTATATCCATTATTGGATTTGACCCAAGTTTAATAACTGAGCCCTTTCCAAATTGTTTTTCTATTTGTTTCATAACTGAATCTATTGCTAAAAGTTTTTCATCATTAATATTCAAAAAATTTTCACCTCTATTTTAATTATTATTTATTTTACATACCTATTTACTGTTTTGGCTATTTCTTCAGAAGTAGTATCTAAAGAAAATGCTAGTTCAGAAAAAAGAATACTTTGTATATCTAATAGCATCTTTTTATCTTTTTCATGAAATTTCTTTCCATTATTCTCTAAATCAATCTTTGTTCTCATTAAAGTATTAGCTATTTTTACTATTTCTCTACGATTCCATTGCTTTATGATTTCATTATATACTTCGCTTCTTTCTCTATCTATTTCTATCCAATTTATACCCGGATTTTTAAATAATTCTAAAGTTTCCTGAGCTTCTTCTTTTGTAAGAAGCTCTAACATTGCTACCTTATCATTATCTACTGGAGTGCTTATACTTAAATTCGTCTCATTTATAGGATGTAAAATATAATATTGTTTTTTAATATGTGAAATTGTTTTTTCACATATATCATCTACTTTACAAATACCATGAACTGAATAAAGAATTAAATCACCTTTCTTAAACATTAAAATTACCTCCTTGTTAAAAAGAAGTTCGTAAACGTTTACCTATGCACATTTACAAAACTTCTGTAATTTATTATTAATTTCTGTTCATTAAAACTATTGAACTCTACTATTATTGTAGCACAAAAAAATTAATGTATGTAAGCAGAACTTTTTATAAAAATTTTGCTTACATTCATACTTACCTATACACTTATAACCTTTATTAAGTAAACTTATCTTGCCAATGAAATTATTAAAAGATATTATTACATATATTACTTAATTATTTAAATACAATAAAATCACATATAATGTACAAGATAAAAAATACGATGACATATGATTTATCAAAATTAAAAAAACTAAGTTGATTTTCTTTCCTCTTTTAATATTTATCTCCTTTGAAACTTTATAATTATTTAATAACAAAGGTAAACTAAGTATAGCTCCCCCTAATAATATGGCTATAATAAAACAAATTAATTCATTAAATCCAAAATTAGAAAGAAACCATGCAAACATTAATGAAATTGTATATCCTGGAATTATTGCAATAGCTATTAACAAATACATATACTAATATTTTAAGTGTACCTTTAAATGACTTTTTATAAAATATATAGCTTACCTCAATTCTAATGATAATTAGGATATATCACCCTTTAGTAATTTATAATATCTAGGCAACTCATTATCGCTACATTTATCGCATTTCTTTGCATAGCAATATGTCTTAGCTTTGCCTAATTTACTATGCATCCTATCCCATATATCTTTTATATCTTCAGTTAGTACATTTCCAAAGGATTCAGGAACAAAGTCACAAGGCATGAAGTTTCCCTCATTGTCTATATAAGAATGTTGCACCCCTGCTCCACATCCAAATTGATCTTTTGATTCAACATATGGAAATACTGATGTTTTAGCATATTCTTTATCCCTATTAAATTTTATATGAAACTTTATTAATTCTTCTTTATCTTCTTTAGAGAATATTTCATCTGATTTTACTAAAAGAGACCCACATGGTATAGGTTCTAGTATTCTAACTTCATCTACTCCTAAAGTTTTTAAAAACTTACCTAACTTATATATTTCACCACTTTTTAGCATTTCCTTCGTACATACAGTTTGAGCCATAGTATAAAGGCCAGCTTCTTTACAATTTTTTATTGCTGAAATTGAATTTTCATAAGCTCCACTATATCCTCTCTTTTTATCGTGATTTTCCTTATATAAGCTGTCTATACTTATTCCTACTCCAAAAAGACCAGCTTTTTTTAATTCTTTTGCTTTATTAAGATTTAATGAATAGCCATTTGTAAATAAATATGAAATACTTCTATTATCAATACTACTTATTATTTCTTCTAAATCATTTCTAAGAAGAGGCTCTCCCCCTGTAAATCCAATGATTCCAACTCCTAAATCTTGAAGTGCTTTTATTATTTTCTTTATTTCATATGTTGTCATTTCTTTTGATTTATCATTTTTATCTTTAATAAATCTTTTTGCACTGCAATGCCAACAATTATACATGCATCTCCCTGTAATAGCTATATATGTAGAAATTGGAGCAAGTCTTTTTCCAATAGTATGATTATAAAAGAATTCAGCATTTTCTCCAGGAACTGCATCTACAATACTTTTATAAGCTATGCTATTTAAAGGTGGTAAAAATGAATTAACTACAAAGTTGCTATTATGAACTGCTATCCTATCGTTTTTTATAACATTCATCCCACACTTTATAACATTTATAGGTTTATAATCCTTACTTTGTTTAAATCTCTTATGTATATAAAAGAAATTACGTCGTACATCCTTATTTAACATTGCTTTCATAATTGGTATTGTATTACTTATCATTTTTAAAAATCCCCCAAACATATTTATGAGTAATTGTTTTTATTCCTTTATTATTAAATAACTTAATCATTGAACTTTTAACCTCTTCATCCTCCATATTTACCATGGCATCAAATCCAGCTAAAGCTCCTGTAGATGTTACAAAAGATACTAATGATTTTGTATTATCAAAAGTAAATATATGAGATCCACTTTTTACTTCTATCTTAGAAAAACTTTCTTTTTCAAACCATCTTGTAAAAGTCTTATGATGAACTGGATTAGGAAGTTCTTTCATTATTTTATTTATTTTCTTATAGTTTCTTAAAACAAGTTTTGGATATATTTTTCTAACCTCTGGTAATGTACCTTTTAAATTAACTATTACTGCAAAGTATCCATCCTTTTTTAAAACTCTAGAAACCTCTTTTATAATTTCATGAGGATTTTGATATTTAATTGCCCAAGAACATATAACAAGATCAAAACTATTATCTTTTGAGCTTTTTAAAAAAGATAACATATCACTTTTTATGAAGTCAGCATTTAAACTTAAATTGTTTTTAGCTTCATTTAACATTCCTTCTGATATATCTACTAAGGTAAAGTTTGAATTGTTGATTTTAGAATTTATAAAATTACTATTAAAGCCTGTCCCACAAGCGAGATCTAGAATTTTAGGAGATGAGTTAGCCATATTATCAATATATCTTATAATAAGTTTATCTAACATTTCTTTATTATATTGATGCATTTCCTTTAAGAAGGATTCATTATAATTTTTACTTACTCTTGTATATGAATTTGCTATATCATTTAAACTAGTATATCTTTTAGAGAAAAATAATTTTATAATTTTAAATAGCCCTTTTAAAGTATTCATAAAATAACCCCTTTAGTTTGATTTTTCTGCCCAATATATATACTCATAGCTTGATATTTCAATTATTTCACCATTATTAAAATACTTTGAAGCTAATTTTTTCATTTCATTTTTAGATAGCATTTTAACTTTTTCAAAACAACTTCTTTCAAAAATATATATAAGTTTAGTTATTATATTAGTTTTATCAAATTCATAAATCAAAATTTTTCCTTTATTATTTAGTAATCTTTTACACTCTTTTAATGTTTCTTCTTTATCTTCTATATGATGAAATGAATCCCTCATTATAATTAAATCAAATAATTCATCATTTAAACCTACATTAGTTAAATATCCATTGAGTATATTGACTTTATTATTTTTTTCCTTAGCTATATTAGTCATTTTAATCTCTGGGTCAAGAATAGTTACATTTGCACCTAAATTTATTAAAGTATCTGCAAGAGTTCCTGTTCCCCCACCAATATCTAAAATCTCTAAATTATTAATATCTTTTAGTACCTTTACTATTTCTTTATTTTTATCTAAATTAAATATTTTCATAAACTTATCATATTGCTTACTATAATATTTAAATAAGTAACTCATATAGACTTCCTCACAAGCTTTCTGTTAATTTTTACTAATTATATAATAACATGTAAACATTACGAATTTTGTATATATTTCTTAAATTTTTCTAAAATATGTATTTTTATTAAGTCTAATAGTTTAAATTAAGTATTATAATAAATTTAAATAAAGTTGATATAATTTTATCTTATATACCAAATGAATTTAAAAAGAGAATCGAGAATATGATATTATAAAGATAAATAATATTAATTTGAAATTATTTAATTTCATCTTATTCTAATACTTCTATTAAATATCTTATATTCGTAAAAATAATTTTATAATACACCCATATAATGGTATAATTTTATATATAAGTAAAAATATAATTGATAATATAATTACATGGAGGATTGTAAATGGATATCAATGATTCAAAGGAAAATGTTGAATGCCCATTTTGTAAAAGTAAAAATATAAAAATCATAATAGAAAAGAAGAATGAGGACTTTGATATAACAAGTGGAGTTATAGGAACCATATGTCTTGGCCCTATTGGATTGCTGTGTGGTCTATGCTGTGCTGAAGGTGAAAAAGAAAAAACAACATGCATTTGCAATGATTGTGGAAAGAGATTTATAGATGAATAAAAAAGATAAGATTTGGTTATTTTTTATGAAGCTTTTTTCTAAAACTTGTCATCAAAAATCTGAAAGAAGCTTTTTCTTTTATAATTATCAGTTTCCTATGTGTGCAAGATGTACAGGTTTGTTAATAGGATATCTTTTAGGTATACTAGCTTTATTTTTTAATCTTAAAATCTCCATTAGTTTAAGTTTAATTTTTGCAGCAATTATGTTTATTGATTGGTTTATTCAACATAAAAAAATATATCCTTCTAATAATACAAGACGAGTTATCACTGGATTTCTTTGTGGTTTTGGTATAATAAGTACACTAGTTAATTTTTATGCAATACTAGTTAATTGATAACTATATATTTCTTTAAATAAAAAATCACCTATCATGATCTTATTTTATAAAAATTTACTGATTTTAGATAGCTTAAATTTAGACTTATATTCTAAATTTTATAAAAATCGAAAATTTAATTCATATTATTATGTAACTAAAACTTCATTTATTAGTTTAAAATGATAAATATAAGTGGCGAATATAAATAGCTTATAGAACATATCCATTTATACTCATATTTATATTCACCTTTATATTCGTAATAAAAATACTTGCTTTATTTTACTTAATAATTTTCTTTTATAATTTTTTTATTATTTAAATTATCACCTTTAATATAAATTCTATCTAACATTAGGACATTTGCTTTTTCCTTCGTAAAAAATTAATTGCCATTCCAATGATAGATTAGTTGTACAACACCAGAAGAAAACGTTCTGGCATTAACCATTTTTAAATTCAATCTTTGTTTTACATCAGTAAACAACGGTTTTCCTTCTCCTAAAATAACAGGGTGAATAGATAATCTAAATTCATCAATAAGCCCTAAATTTATAAAAGTTGTAATAAGACTTGCTCCCCCATATAGCCAAATATCTTTACCTGGCTTATTCTTCAATTTATTTACTTCTTCAAGAATATTTTCATTTATAAATATTGCTTGATTATCTGTAGCTATTTGAGTCCTAGAAAACACATATTTCTCTTTACTATTAATCAATTCCCAAATTTCTTTTTCATTATCAGAATCTTCGTCTTGAGGTATATATTGTCCCCATAAATCATAGCTTTTTCTTCCATATAAAATAGTATCAATTTGATTCAAAAAATTAGTGAACCCCATATCAGTGTCCATAATGCACCAATCGACCTCACCATTTTTTCCTTCAATAAAACCATCTAAAGTAGTTGCTAAATCTAATATTATTCTTCTCTGTTTTATATTATTTGACATAACTCTTACTCCTTCTTATATTTTTCCGCTCTAGAGATTATCTTTTTTATTTCAATTTTCTTTAATCATTGATATATACTTACTTATAGTTTCTGTTATTTTTCTATCGTGAATTCTATTTATAACATCTATATTCATAGTTTTAGATGCACTTTTAAAACAAGGAATATGTTCTATATCTGATTGGAATATAAGTTTAAATATAAATATATGTATTTCTTTTATTTCCTCAGTATTTAAATCTCTACATTCTTGAATAATTGATGTTACTACTTCATCAATATATTTTGATATTTTCTTATTATTTTCTAAAATTTCTTCCTCTGTATATTTAGTTTTCCTATCATCCCTAAGTTCTTCGCACTTTACCATCTTCTCATGAAAATGAAAATTTGCCATAAACTTAGATTTAATCTCTTCTAATACTTTTTCCTCCCCTATCTCCACTACTATCTTTTGTAGAGAAGGAATATTATTAATATAAGCATAAAAAACATCTTTAACATGATTTTCATGTAATCTTACTATATCCTCATGACTTAAGTTTTCAGTATATTTATGAGCCTTTTCAAAAAGCTCTTCCATTTTTTCTTCAATACTTTTCTTTATCTTACCAATATCCTTTTTTCTTTTAATATCACACATAAAAACTCTCCCACCTTTTACAATTCTATCTACAATAATATACTATAAGTAGAAATTCTTCAAATATTATCATTAAGATAGAAATAGAAGATTATATTTAGCTATATATCTTGGTCATATGTAGGTTATGTTCTATTAATGATAAGGATACATTAACTTAAAAGTGGTGAAATATTAAATTTCACCACTTTTTATTTGTATAAATTATCTTCAATTATTTTATTTGCAATAAGACCTATATTAACTTCTCTAATATCCATATATACATCAATAATTCTATCAGTAAGAATAACTTCAACATATTCTACTTGCTTTCCATCTTCATCTTTGTAAGTTATTATGTCATAAGTTATTATTTCATCTTTAAGTTGTTTCTTAGAAATCATTTAGTTTTCCTCCATAAGCTTTATTGACTATATTTTAGCAAATAATTTATAGGATGTCTATTTACTCCTTAGCATAATCTCTAAGTCTAAAGCTTCCTGCTGTAAAGAATACTACTGACATTAATATTATAACTACAATCGGAACTACTATTTTACCTTCATTTATAATTTGTACCATCCATGAAAATGGTGATATTATACTTAAACTATTTATTATTTGAGGCACATTATCGAATTCTTGAAGTCCACTTCCTAGCATTGCAACACCAAATGATAGTAAGCCAAAAACTACAATAGCTAGACTTGATATTGTTTGATTTTTAAGCCATCTTGTGGCAGCTATAATTAATGAGGTTGTAACTAAGCTACTTAGAATAATAACTAGTATTCCTTCACCTAAATTATAATTTTCTATTTTAAATATATTAATTGCTAAAATTAATGTTATTGAGCTTATTACACTTTGAAGAATAAATGCTGATAAATATAAAGAACCTAAAATAACTTTATCTGAATTACCAGTTGATATTGTTCTTCTTAAAACCTTTTGAGCTTTAAGTTTAATTATATCATCAGTTAATATAGATCCACCTATCATCATAAAATAGCATATCATTAAGACAGTAAGAACATAATCAGCTTTATTTACTTCAAAATTATCCACTATTATAGTTTTAACAGTTTCGGTACTAAGTCCATCGTTTATACCTTCTTTAAGCAACTTATTAATATGATCAGCTATAATATTATCTGCAACAACAGCTCCCATACCAGCTTCATTTATATAAGTTTTTATCTTAGGAACTTCTCCATTGTCTATTTTTTCTTCAAAATCCTCGTCTATTACATATATAGCTCCAAGCTTTTTATCTCTTAAATCGTTATATTTATCTTCAGCTTCGCCATCTAACTCTTCTATTGAATATTTTTCAGATAAATCATTTATTAAATCTTTTGAATATTTACCAGAAGATTTATCTAATATCCCTATCTTTCCTAAGGATGATTCCTTTGAACTAGGTCCAACTACTCCAAATAACACTACCATTGGAAGAAAAAATGTCATCATTAAGATAGCTGGATTTTTTAAACTTCTTCTTAAATTAATTATGGTTAATCTTATTAAACGCATCTTCTTTCCTCCTTAGATAAACTTATTTTTAATATTGCAATTATAAATAGTATTATTGAAATTGAAAGAATTAATATTAAATCCTTATTATTAGCACTAAAGCTTCCATTTAAATTATATAAAGTAAATAACTTTGAAATATAATGTGTTGGTGATAAAACTTTTAATGCATTTCCTTCTCCAGTGAACATTTCCATTCCTATTATAGGAAGTGTAAATATTAATGCTCCTACAACCTTACCATACTTAGCTCCAAAAAATGTATAAACAAATTTGCTTAATGATACTACTAACATAGATGAAGTTAAAATTAATATCACTAAAGGAAAAATGCCTCCTGTAAAGCTTATTCCTGAAATCCTAAAGAAAAACACATATCCTGAAATAATAACAGTTGAATATACAAATAATGCAAAAGAATCATAGTAGAAGTATTGCTTTCTAGTTACAGGTGTTGACGCAACTCTTTTATCAAGATTTACACTTACTTCTGCATAATTAGATTGTATAAGACTAAAAATCAGCATACTTATAACAAAGGCTATCATTGATGCAGCCATCTTTTCATAACTACTAGATGTTTTTTTAGAATCTATATCTATTTTTTCAATAACAGATTCTCCAGAAACTTTTGCTAAGTCTTCATTTGATCCTCCAGATAAACTAACATAAAGACCTTCATGATATTTATCTAAAATAGTTTTTAAGGTATTGGTAGAATTACTATAGCCTTCTTCTAACTTATTTATGGTTATTTCACCACTTTTTAAAGATACAATATTATTTTCATATCCTTTTGGAATTGAAACTTCTACATTGGCTTTTTTATCAGTTATTTCAACAAGTTCCTTCATATCATCACTTTCTAAAAAGGATATTAAATTTTTAGACATAGTACTATTATCCATATCATTTATTTGAATTTTTAAAGTTGCTAATTTTAATGGACTATCCATAAGTGTTTTTTGAAAAAATCCCATAAAAGCTGCTAATAAAACTGGAAATAGTATATAGTATAAAAGTGTTACAGCTCCGTTAGATACCATTCCTTTTAAGGTTGTCTTTGTATAATATATTAATTTCATTTAACTCACCTCTAATCCCTTAACTTCTTTCCTGTTAAGGCTAAAAATACATCCTCTAGTCGTGCATCTTCATAGCTTATCTTTTTTACATTAACTCCATATTGTTCTATTATACTTAGCACATTATGAAGCTTAAAATTTGAGTCTATAGTTAATGAAATAATATCATCTTGTTCTTTAACTTTTATTACCCCTGTTAATTTTTCTATATTTAAGATAACTTCAGCTGTAATGTCACTAGCTTCTATTATTACTTTGTTATTAGGGAAAACAGAAGCTTTTATTTCTTCTTTTGTTCCATAAGATACTTCTTTACCTAAATCTATAATAAATACTCGCCTGCATAGTTCTTCAACTTCTTCCATGTAGTGTGAAGTATATATAACTGTTGTCCCCCATTCTTTACAGATATTTTTTGTAAAAGTAAATATATGATTTCTTGATTGAGGATCAACTCCAACAGTAGGCTCATCCATTATTAACACTTTTGGATGATGCATAATAGCAGCTGCAATATTAAGTCTTCTCTTCATTCCGCCTGAAAACTTTTTAACTTTTTCTTTTTTCTTTTCTTGAAGCCCTGTAACTTCTAAGGCTTCATTTATTCTTTCTTTAAGTTCCTTTCCTTTTAACCCATATAAGGCACCAAAAAATTCTAAATTATCATAAGCATTTAACTCTTCTATTAACGAAATATCTTGCGGTACATAGCCTATACATTCTTTAGCCTTTATTGGCTCTTTTAAAATGTCATACCCACAAATCTTAACTGTTCCACTATCTGGTGATAAAAGACTAGTCATTATATTTATTAAAGTTGATTTTCCTGCTCCATTGGGTCCTATAAATCCAAATATTTCTCCCTTATTAACTTCATAACTTACATTATCTAAAACTAACTTGTCATTGAATCTTTTTGTAACATTCTTCACTTCTATGATACTCATTAAAAATACCCCCTAGCTTTATCTTAATTATATAATAAGACAAAGCTAGGGGGCTTGCTATCACTACAAGTCATTATATAAATGACTTAAGTCACTATTCTGTTTTTAAATGCGAAAATTGCAATTTGTGTTCTATCTCTAAGGTTTAACTTAGCTAAAATATTGGTAATATTATTTTTTATAGTTCCTTCTGATAAATAAAGTTTTTCTGAGATTTCTTTATTAGTTAATCCTTCAGCAATGTATTTAATAATTTGTAATTCTTTATCTGAAAAATCATACCTTTTTATTTCTTTATCATTTAAACTATGATTGTTATTACTAAGAATTTCATTTGCTACGTCAGGATGAACAACCATATTTCCCATATAAGCTGTTTTTATTCCTTCATAAATAACTTGATGAGAACTATCTTTTAACAAATATCCAAAAGCTCCATATTTTAATGCATCTTGAATATATTCTTTATCTTTAAATGTAGTTAATATAATAACTTTAATCTTAGTAAATTGCTCCTTAATAAGTCTAGTGCCCATTACTCCATCACAATCTTTCATTCTTATATCCATAAGAACTACATCTATATCTTTATTTTTACACACTTCTAAAGCTTTATATCCATTTTCAGCAGTATCAACCACTTCTATATCATCAAAAGTTGAAAGCATAATTTTTAAGCCTTCTCTAATTAATTTTTCATCATCTACAATTAATATTTTAATTTTCCCCATCCTAATTCTCCTTTTCTCTAGGAATTACAAGCTTTATAAAAAATCCTTTTCCTATCTCTGAACTTACATCAATTATTCCATCTATTTCTTCAGCTCTTTCTCTTATATTCTTAAGTCCAAAACCACTTTCTTTTATAATATCAGTTCCTATACCATCATCTTTAAAAGATATTACAAAATCATTTTCTGTAAAGTTCATAATTACTTTAACCTTAGATGCTTTTCCATGTCTTAAAGCATTTGATAAAACTTCTTGAGTTATTCTATATAAGTGAGTGCTTTGTTTAGTAGAAAGAGTCCAATCACCCTTTGATAAAATAATATTTACTTCTACACCTGACATCTTTTCAAAGTTCTTACACAACTCCTGAATTCTAATTAATCCTCTGTAATTATCATAGTCATCAGATTTAAGTTCACTTACTGCCCTTTTAACATCTTGAAAACTCTCATTTATAAAATCTCTTAAGTTACTTGCCATATCTTTTAGCATGCTTCCTTCTTTATCAGCTATACTTTCCATTGCAGATAGCTGAATCATAGCTGTTGATAAAGAATGTCCAACACTATCATGTATTTCTCTTGATATTCTATTTCTTTCCTTAAGTACTGTTAACTCTTCTATTGAAGTAAGACATTCTTCAAGGTGCTTTTTTGTTTCAATTAAATTTTCCTCAGATACTCTAAGCTTATCATATAACCTTTGAGCTTCTCTTTTTGTATTATGCAATCTAGATATGTAATTTAAAAGAATTATAAAAATAAACATAATAACTAAATTGATAAACCCATCTTCTATATTTTTATTAAATTTACTAGATAGTGATATTAAAGATATTACAATTAAAAAGATATATTTTATTTTTTCAAATTTTAATGTAAAGACATCTATAGTTACTCCTATTAAATAAAATAAAATGCTTCCTCCAAAGTTTAAATAAGCTATTGGTGATATTATTATTTCAACAATCATAGAAAAAATAGTTAATTTATCATTTCTAAAGTAAAATATTCTAAGATTATTGTTTATTATAAACATCAAAATAAATATTAGACTAATAAGGCTTGTATTTTTTTCTTCAATAAAAATTTGAGCTATTAAAATAATAAATGATATATATCGTATCAATAATAGTTCTTTACTTTTCCCCATATTTCTCTCCAAATCTTTTTTATTTTCTCTGTTTCAATTAATTAATTTACATAAATAAAATTATAGTATTAAAAATAGTTATAATACATCTTTAAATAAAACAGCAAAATTGAAACTATATAAGATAATGATACAACATATTTTCATATTGGTGAATATATATAATTTTTGAATTAGACATAATGATATGTATTACTGAGGCTAATTCTTCATTTAATAGTTAAAAGTAATGAAATATAAGCTTACGAATATAAATAGACTATGAAATAAGCATACTCTATTTCTCTTTGCCAACTTATAATTTGCCACTGAAAATTACCAAATAAGGAAACGGATGAATACTTTTAGTTCAGAAAAAGAAAGTATTAGAACTAAAAATTTGATAGTACATATCGATATATAATATAGTTATATTATAATGAAGTGATTTAAAACAAGATAACAAATATCTATATAAAATTCACCTATTTTATATGAATATTGGAATTATAATCCATAAGTAATGTATAATAATGAATAATTGTATTAAATTGTGTATTAGTTCTAAATAAACTAATATATAAATAGTAATTTAAAGAGTAGTTTTAGACATTTAATGGATAGTGAGAGGAATTGATAAAATGAAAAAGAGGAAAAAAGTTTTAATTATTATCTTATTGATTAGTATAGGAATATTAACATTCTATTTGATTCCAATGAGAATAACACCAAAGGTTCCATTAACAAGTGAAGATATTAGTATAAAAGTCGAAAGGGCTGGAGGAAATACAGGACCAGTTTTTAAAGTTGGTGAAGATAAAGCTAAACTTAAGAAGATATTTAAGGAGAAATATCCTGATAAAGATATAGAACCACATTATATTGAATTAACAGGAAACCTACCATATGGAGTAGTAAATGACCCAGTATTCTTGGGTGATTATGTAGTTCATGGTACGATTATTTCACCAGATGGTGGGGAAGAAAAAAGTACAATAATTGATGTTAAATACACAGATGCAAAGATTTCAAGATTATTTAGGGATGATTCACAAATGAGTGGATTTTATGAAATAATAATTGTATTTATTTCATTCATATCTGCAATTATATTAATTATTATATTTCTAATTTTATTCATAAGAAAAATAATAAAAGTATTTAAAACTTAATGAAAGGTTATTATAGCAAATTTCTATTGATAGTATAGATTAGAGAAACAATTTTTAAACTATTGTTAAGGAATTGAAAAATATAATATGAATATTTTTATGTAAATATAACCCATAATTAATATATAATAAAAATATACATTAAGAAGCAATTGTAATTAATAACGAACTAGGTAAATTAAAAATTTGCTAGCAGGTCGGAGGTTTGGATGAAGGTAAAAATTACTGTATTAAAAAAAGAATTTTATAAAGACTATGCAGAAGAATATTTGACAAGTGGAGCTTTGGCTGGTTCTTGCTCAGAATTAGAGATTGGTGCTGAGTTTATTTATGAAGGTGGGGCAAAAATGCCAAATAACTTTTGTCCTTATGCTTGGCAAGATATTTATTCTTCTGTAAGTGTTTTATCAGGAAGCAAAGATATAGATAATACATGGTATAAGAATTCAAAAACTAAAATAATATGTTGCACGGATGGAATTAGACCAGTAGTTTTTAAATTAGAACAATTTATAGAGTAAATAAAATAACAATAAGAGGAACAATTTTAAACTTATACGAACTAAAAAATGGACAATTTAATTCTATCCATTTTTATAATACTCTAAATCAACATTAGTTTAAAACAGAGCTTATAAAAAATAACTATAGTATAGTTTAGAGTTATACTATAGTTATTTTAAGCTTTATAAGTTTTATAAAATCTCTAATATACACTTTCCTTCTTTTTATATACTAAATAAATTCCAGCACAAACTAATATTAAAGCAATTAGTATCTTTATATCAAATATATTTTCCTTAAGTACTATAGCTGAAAGTATAGTTCCAAAGACAGGAATTAAAAAGTTGAAAACAGAAATCACCCCAACTTTATTGTATTTTAAAAGTTGTGACCATAATGCAAATGCTACTGATGATAATAATGCCATATATAGTAATAATGAAGTAGATTTAATATTAAAGTTTGTAAGATTTCCTTCTAATATATATCCTATTAATATTAAAGCTAGACCTCCTATAGCTAATTGATAACCTGTTATAGTATATGCATCCTTATTTTGACTTATCTTTTTACTGTATATTGATGAAATTGAAAGCATAAAAGCTGCAAGCATTATAAATCCTTCACCTTTAAATGAAAATCCTCCTTCTAAAACTGATGATCCTCCAAGGTTTACAATTATAACTCCTGCAAACCCTACTATACATCCTAAAATCTTATTGAAATTCAACTTATCATTTTTATAAATAAAGTGTGCTAATATAATACTAAAAAATGTACCTGTCCCATTTATAATTGAACCTCTTACTCCAGTAGTATATGTCATTCCTAAATAGAAAAATATATATTGAAGAGTTGTTTGTCCAAGTCCTAATATTGTAATTTCCTTCATATCTTTAAAAGTTAAATCAAAGATACTTTGCTTCATTAATAGCTTTATTATTAATACAATAATTCCTGCCAAGAAAAATCTATATCCGGCAAATATAAGTTTTGCACCTACATCACTACTTGCTATATTAAAGATTTCATATCCTACTTTAATAGCAGGAAAAGCACTTCCCCATAAGAAGGTACAAATTATTGCTATTATAATTATATTTAATCTGTTAGTATAAAATTTTGATTTATCCAAATATCTTCATCCCTTCTTGTAACACTTTATAAATTTCATAGAACTTATTATACACTTATTTATATAAAAAAAGTTCACTATCTTAAAATATATTTATACAAATAAAAAGCAACCTAATATCTTTAACTCAATAATTAAGGTAATCCAAATTATTATTTAAGTAGTTACATTTATTATTCCATACTATCTAGTAATTAATATATTACTTTTATTGATTATAAGCATAAAAATAGAGCAAATATAATACTTTACTCTATTCCTCTATATATTATATAATAAAATTGGCTAGTATATAAAATTTAATTTATGTGTTTTAGTGGACCATTAATTAATTCTATACTGGCTATTTTTATATTTAAAACCATACACTCACCTTTATTACACAATTCTATATCTTATTAATCAAATTAATAATTTTTTTATAATTAATTATATTCTTATAATTAGACAATCTCTCTTTTAAATATTATTGAGCCATCATCAGGTTTTGGAATCCAGCCGACTCCTTCATGAGGTTTAGTTAAACCGCCTACTAGCTCCCAGCCTAAATCTCCATAATCATTAAGTTCTTTTTGTAATTCCTCTTGATTTCCTAGCCCTTTAATTGAGCTTATTTTAACAACTTTGTATTCCCATTTCATAAATCATATAACCTCCTTTCTTTGATTCTAATATTAATATACCCATTAAATTTATTAATTACTTAATTTTTCAGTAGAGAACCACTTTCTTGTTTTGTTTGCAATCTTAACTAATGTTAACATCACCGGAACCTCAACTAATACTCCCACAACTGTTGCTAGTGCAGCACCTGATTGTAACCCAAAAAGAGAAATAGCTACTGCAACTGAGAGTTCAAAGAAATTACTTGCTCCTATCATTCCTGCTGGCGCTGCAATATTATGAGGTAACTTCCAAAGTTTTGCCCAAATATATGCAAATCCAAATATAAAGAATGTTTGAATAGTAAGTGGAATTGCAATTAATAATATATGAATTGGATTGCTTAATATAGTATCACCTTGGAATGAAAATAATATTATTAAAGTTAAAAGTAACCCTACTATTGTTACATTATCAAACTTTTTTAAAAATACATTTTCAAAATAATCTTTCCCCTTATTTTTAATTACTATAGTTCGTGTAACATATCCTAATACTAAAGGAATTACAACAAATAATATAGTTGATAAAATTAGAGTTGCAAATGGTATAGAAACATCACCAACACCTAATAAAAATGCTACTATAGGTGCAAATGCAATTAGTATAATTAAATCATTTACTGCTACCTGAACTAATGTATAGGCTGGATCACCTTTAGTTAAGTGACTCCATACAAATACCATAGCTGTACAAGGTGCTGCTCCTAATAAAACTGCTCCTGCTAAATATTCCTTAGCTAGATCCGGTGCAATAATTCCTTTAAATACTACAAATAAGAAGAATGCTGCTATTGCATACATTGTAAATGGCTTTATCAACCAGTTTGTAGTGCATGTTACAATTAGACCTTTTGGTTTTTTAGTAGCATTTAAAATACTTGAGAAATCTATTTTTAACATCATTGGATATATCATAAGCCATATTAAGATAGCTACAGGTATGGATACATTATAATATTCAAACTTATTTAATGTTTCAGGTATAATAGGAAGTAATTGACCAATAGATATTCCTATCACAATACAAGCTGCAACCCATATTGTTAAATATCGTTCAAAGACTCCTAACCCCTTTCCTTTACTTTCTTCTCCCATGATTCCCTCCTATATCTCGTTATTCTTAATTCTCTTTGCTAAATCTTTTATTTTTTCTTCAATAATCTTTGCAACTTTAATAAACTCTTCATCACTTTTACCTGTAGGATCTTCTAATCCCCAATCATCAACATGAGTAGCAGAAATAGTAGGACATACAACATTACATCCCATTTTTATTGCAATATCTACATCTGGTATATCAGTAAGTAATTTAGATTTTTGAGTTTCATTCATATCCACATTATATAGATTCTTAATTATTCTTACTGCATCTTGATTTATTTGTGGTTTAGTTTCAGTTCCAGCTGAATAACTTTCAAAAACTTCATCCCCATATAATTTTCCTAATGCTTCTGCCATTTGTGATCTACAAGAGTTATGAACACATATAAATGCTACCTTCTTTTTCATCTTTAATATCTCCTTTTACTTAATTATTTCTAATAATTTTTCACCTTTTACTTCTTCAGCTTTCCATTCTATTACAGAAAAATTTCCACTTGATATTTCATCAACTTTATTTATCCATTTTATCTCGTTACTTGACTTAGCTTTCAATATTTCATTACTTGTGTTTATAGCGTAAAGGCTTGAATTTATTATCCACCATTTACTATTTATTCCTGCTCTATTTAAATCTTTTTGCAATCTCATCGCTTCAAATACAGGAGTAGTTTCTGCTAGTGTAACAATAATAACTTCTGTTTCTTTTTCATTTCTTAGTTTTGGTAAAAGCTTTTTAACCGATTCTGGTATATCGCCTTCAGACCTTTGAATTTCTCTATGATAGCTTTGAGTTGAATCTAGAAGCAATAAGGTATGACCAGTTGGTGCTGTATCAATAACTACAACTTCATTTTCTGATTTGTCAACTATTTCTACAAAAGCTCTAAACACAGCAATTTCTTGAGTACAAGGTGATCTTAAATCCTCTTCAACATATTCTATATCTGCATCACTCATTGTTTCTCTTGCTTTACTTAAAACTTCCTCTTTATATTTTTCTAGTTCTTTCTTTTCATCAATACTACTTAAAGTTATTCCATAGCTTTCATCAACAACAAACTTTAAATGGTCTGCTGGATCTGTAGTTGTTAAATGAACTTTCTTACCTTTCTTATCAAGCCCTAATGCAATTGCAGCTGCAATAGTTGTCTTTCCTACTCCACCTTTTCCCATTGTGAAAATAACTTTTTTATCACTCTTAAATAAATCCTCTATAATACTATTTAACTTAGGAATATTACTTGTATTTATTGTATCTGTAATTATTTCTATATTGTTATCTTTTAATAATGCCCTCATATTTTTAAGACCTGTAATGTTATAAGGCCTTAAAGGTATTTTATAAGTTTTAATACTTTTTAGCCCTAATGGTATATCTTTCAATGCATTTTGTTGCTTATTATATAATGCAGCTGATAGATTATCATCATGATTTTCCAATATTCCATTTACAATTAATATCTGATTTAATACACCAATTTCTTTAAGTTCATTAGATGCTCTTTCAGCTTCTTTTAATGGTGATTTTTCTGGTCTAGATACAAGAATAAGAGTTGTCTTTGTACCATCTGCTAAATTAGAAACTGCATTTTTGTAGATTTCTTTCTTACTTTCAAGTCCTGATAATTGACCTAGACATGATGCTCCATGAGTACTTTGACTTATAAAATTACTCCATGCTGATGGTAACTGAAGCATTCTTAATGTATGCCCTGTTGGAGCTGTATCAAAAATTATATGGTCAAACTCATTGGCTGCTTTTTCATCAGTAATAAATGAAGAAAACTCGTTAAAAGCTGCAATTTCAACAGTGCATGAACCTGAAAGCTGCTCTTCCATATTATTTAGTACAGTTTCTGGCAACTTACCTCTATATGGTGCTATAACACTTTCTTTATATTCTGTTGCTGCTTGTTCTGGATCAAAATTAGCCACTACTAAATTAGGTACATCCTTTATTTGAACACCTTTATTATTTAACTCAGTATCAAAAACATCTTGAAGATTAGAAGCTGGATCTGTACTAATAAGCATTATCTTTTTTCCTTCATCTGCTAAAGATACTGCTGTTGCACAAGCTGTTGAAGTCTTACCAACTCCGCCTTTGCCTGTAAAAAACAAATATTTGGTTAGATTTATATCTTGTACATCAAATGTTTTGTACACTTTTATCACTCCCTTTTAGTTAACAACATCCACCTTTACAACAACAGGTATTTGATCTCTTTTCTTCCGCTTTTAATAAATCTGAAGAAATTTCTAGTAAATTACAAAACTCATCATTAGTAGGATAACTACCCATCTTTACAACTTTTCCATCAACCATTGTTACTGGTAATACATCAACGCCTTGTTTCATCAATATTTCATTTATTGTTTTATTATCAACAAATATTTGTGGATTACTTGTTAAGTTGTATCTCTCAACTAATATTCCTTTACTATTTAAATTGTTTATTAGTGTAGAAATTCTTAAAAGTTCTGGATTTACAGATGGGCCACAAACCCCTGTTGAACAACACATTGCAGGATCAAAAATAATCATTTTTTTCATAATAATATACACTCCTTTAAAATTTAATTCTTTTTACATACACACTCTTTTTGCTTACAAATGCATTCTTCCGTATCAGTAATAATATTCATTAAGCTTAAAATTAATCTGTTAGCATTAGTCATATGTAGTTTATAATAATTCCATATTCCTTCTTTTCTAGATAATACTAACCCACACTCAGTTAAAACCTTTATATGATGTGACAAGGTAGGTTGAGTAAACTCAAAACTTTCTAGCAAATCGCAAGCACATTTTTCTCCACAAGATAAAATATCTAATATTTTCAACCTATTAGGATCTCCTAATGCTTTAAATATCTTAGCATTCTGTTCGTAGTCATTTTTCATATTACCGCTCCTTACATAGACGTTAATCTATATTTAAATATAGACCATTATCTATATGATGTCAATAAATATACTCAAATAGCTGAGTTTATTGTAATATTAATAGATATATATCTATATGATATGATTTTAAATCAACTTTGTTACTATTAAAAAGCAAAAAAATCTTAACAACTAAAACATTGTTAAGATTAATAACCTATCCATACCCAATTATGCATCATTCATTATAAATTACACACAATCTATTATTCATTATCACTATCATTATACATTACCTTACAATAAATATATTACCTTACAATATATTATGAATTATGAATTATCCATTATTAATTGTCACAATATGCTTCCCATCATAGGATAATTATCTTCTCCATTCCCACCATTTATAGCTTTTATCCCTGAATGAAGAAATGTTGATCTAATCACCGAATAATTTCCATATCTTTCTCTAATAGAATCTATTGTTTTATCTAAAGCTCTTTGTTTTTCTAGCTTTTTACTATCAAATAGAGAACTTTGGAAAAATTCATTACTACAAAGATTCGTAACTCTTACGCCTAACTGTCTTATTGGTTCTCCTCTCCAGGATTCATTAAATGCTTTTACAATTTCTTTATATATTTCCTCTGTACAATCTGTATAATTTGATAATGTCCTTTGATGTATATATCTTTCAAAATTAAATCCTTTTATAGATATTGAAATTACCTTACATAAACTCTTATTGTTTCTTAATCTTATACAAACTGATTCTGTAAGTGATAAAATTATTTTTAAGGCTTCTTCTTTTGAAGTTACGTCCCAAGCTATAGTAGTAGAATTTCCTATTCCTTTGACATTTATATAATTATATTTTCTAACTGACGATTCTTCTATTCCGTTTGCATAGTTATAAATAACCTTACCATGGCTTTTAAAAATGCTTTCCAGAATCCCTATATCAAAATTTGCAAGCTCTCCTATAGTATTAATATTTAGTTTATCTAATTTGCTTTTTGTAGCTCTTCCAACCATAAATAGATTATCTACAGGTAAAGTCCACATCTTATTTTGGATTTCTTCTTTAAATAATGTATGAATAGCATTTTTAGGTTCAAGATCACTAGCCATTTTTGCAAGCAATTTATTAGTACTTATTCCTATATTAACATTAAATCCAAGTTCACTTCTTATTCTGTTTTGTATTTCAATTGCTTTTTCCATATAATTTTCTTTAAAATGACTCATATCAATAAATACTTCGTCTACAGAGTACCTTTGAATTTTAGGTGAATATTCATAAAGCAAATTATACATGGCATTACTACAATCCATGAATAATCTATAATTAGGCTTAAATATTTTTAAGTTAGGACATTTCTTTAATGCATCTACAACTGATTCTCCTGTTTTAATATTATATCTTTTTGCTAGGATAGACTTAGCTAACACAATTCCATGTCTTTCATCAGTATTTCCGCCTACTATTGAAGGAATTTCTCTTATATCTTCTGTAGTTTCCCCTAGTTGTAACATCCTTACCGCTGTCCAAGAAAGATAAGCTGAATTAACATCTATATGAAAAATAACTCTTTCTTCCACAAAAGCACACTACCTTTCTAATACTTAAATAAAATCCATTTATACTTAGTTACATCATATTTAATTTCAAATATTTTTTCTATACCATCTATACAGCTACTACATACAAACTTCTCCATTACGTTTCCTGCTAGCTTTTCTTTATCTCTCTTTAAAATCCTATCTATCTTAATTACTTTACTTTCTTCTTCATCTATTTTGAATCTAATTGGATTTATAGATCCATCCTTGTTAAACCAGGCTATCATTTGTATTGGCTTAGCTATAACCTTCAAGTATATCCCTCCTCTGGAAATTCTTAAATTAATTATATCGAACATATGTTCTTTTGTAAAGATAAATATATTATGGCTTTTTATTATACAAATTACTCATAAGTTTATTAAAATATGAATTTAACTTATTAAGTATAATAATAAAAAAGTAGTTAACTATAAAATTATAATTAGCTACTTTGTATAAAACTTTATTTATATATTTTTTATTATTTGGGCAATTTTATAATTGCTTCCATAAAGTAGGAACCGTTCCTGGTAACCATCCCATATGTGATGTGTGAGCATATATACACTCATAAGTTTTTCCTTGATAAGTTACCCTATCTCCTAATTTGTAGCTAACTCCTGACTGCCACTCTTGTACTGATGGTACTTCAACTTCTTTAACTTCTACTACACAGTTTGCTGAAGTTACAGCTGCACCAGCTGCATCTTTAACTGTTACTGAATAAGTATAGGTTCCATAAGCCTTATTTGTAAAATCCTTTTTAATTGTTTGAGCAGATGTTAATCCTGATGTTAATGAGCCTGTTGCTATAGATTTGCCATTTTCAAATAGCTCATATGATGTTGTAGTATTATAAGCTGGAACATCAATAGTTAATGAGTAGCTTTTATTAGCAACTGCTGATGCTTTAACTGATGCCGCTTTTAGTGATGGTTTTTCTGGAACTACTTCAGATAATGAATCAAAAAATGGTCTATAACTCTTAACAAATTCTTTATTGTTTACGTTATCCCAATTTATTGACCAAGCCATTATTCCTCTTAAATTCGGATATTTCGCTCCAATCATTTTATAAGATCCACCATAAGATTGGCCTTTTATTAAATAATTTAAAGCTTTAAGCATTTCTGTTGGTTGAATATATCCTGAATTTGGATTTAATGTTCCTTTTTGTGAAGCTGGAACACCAATTACTACTTGCTCTTGTTTTAACGGAGCAAAGAAGCTATTTTTTGATGCTCTTGTTTGGAATCCTTGTAATAACATTTCTACCATAGCAACTTGGAAATCTGCTGTTCCTTGATTATAAGTAACTCCATCAAGAGCCATATTTCCTCCACAGTTATAATGTTGAACTTGTAAATAATCAAGTTCATTTCTTACTGCATCTATAAGTGGAAGATATGCTCCCCAGTTAGTTGCATATCCAGTATTACCACCTTGAACATATGATAATTCTGGAGCCATACTTATAATGAAATTATCTCCATATTTTTTAACTAAATCTTTAATAATCTTAATGAAGTTAACTATTTGAGGTGTAGTAGGATTTTTAAGATCTGTATCTCCAGGTTGAAGTATCATTCCGCTTCCACCTTCAAGATCAATATCAATTCCATCAAATCCATACTTATCTATTAAGCCTGTAAGTGATGTCATAAACTTTTCTCTTGCTGCATCTGTTGGAACTTGAATTGTACCTTCTGCACCACCTAAAGATAAAACTACTTTCTTACCTTTACTTTGTACATAATCGATATCGGCTATGAATTCCTTTTCATCATAAACTGGATGTAGCTCTACAACTGCTCTATCTGTATATGTCTCTCCAAATGAAACATTTATTATATCCCATGCTGGATCTACATCTCTTATTTTAACAATCCCAGCTCCGTTATCAAAATTATGCCAATAACCAACAAGTAATCTTCCATTACCAGCTATGTTGGTGTCAGCTTTAAATTTTGAACTTGGCGTAATAGTCATTATTATTAGTGTAACAATAAACAGTGATAAGATTTTTTTGAAATTTTTATACATATTATCCCTTCCCCTTATATATACCTAAAAAATTATTTATCTTCTGTCTATCACTATATAATATTTATTCTTTAGATATAATTTCTAAGATACTATATAAAACCACCTCCAAATTTAAATAAAATAACTAATCGCCCTTACTTATATTTTACACACTTTTTATAATATGTAAATATTATACATAATATATTTTTAGTATATATTAAAAAAATAATGGACTAACCTAGTTATTTTTCAGTTAGTCCATTTTACTTACTTTTTACTTATTTCATACTATCTAGTTTTAATTATGCTATTAATGTTTCAGCAGTTTTAATAGCTTGATCTGCACTCCAGAAAATCATATTACTTCCTAATTTTTCTGCAAATCCAGATTTATCAATTAATTCCTTAACTGGTTGTTGCAACCCACATAACATTATCTTACAGTTTCTATTTTCAACTTCCTCAATCATCTCTGATAACGCTTGTAATGCTGATGTATCAATTAAAGGAACTCCTCTCATTGATAGTATTATAACTTTTGCATCTTTAATTGATAAAACTTCATTTTTGAATTTTTCAGCTGTTGCAAAAAATAAGGGACCTGTAAAATAAACAACTTTTATATTATTTAAATTATTACCTTTAAGAACCGCTCTATCTAATCTTTTTTCATCCACTTCACTTATTGATATATCCATATTTGATATCTTAACAATAAATAGAAGGCTAGAAAAAATTACTCCTATTAATATAGCTTGAGTTAAATCTAGTGCTACTGTTGCAAACATGGTTATCAAGAATTTTAATATAGCACCTTTGAATCTTTTAGAAAATATATACTTTATGTTTTCCCATTCATTCATTCTCCAAGCAGTTACCATTAATACACCTGCAAGAGCTGCTAGTGGAATATTAGACATAATAGGAGCTAATAAGAACATAGATAACATTAAAAATACGGCATGGAACATACTTACCAATCTAGTTCTAGCACCTGATTTAATAGCAACACTCGTTCTTGCAATAGCTGCTGTTGCTGGAACACCTCCAAAGAAAGGAATTATAAAATTACCAATTCCTTGTGCAATTAGTTCCCTATTTGCATCAAAATTATCTCCTTTCATTTTCTTTCCAACTTCACCACATAATAAACTTTCAATCATAGCTAATGCAGCTATACTAATTGCTGGTACTAATACACTTTTTAAAATGTCAAGATTAAATGAACTGATGCTAAGTCTATCATCTAAAATCAATTTTTGCGGTATATCTCCAATTATATCTACTGGTAATTTAAATATCATATTTATTGATAAGGCTATTATTAATCCAATTAAAGATGATGGTATTATATTATTAAGTTTTTTTGGCCATATAAGCATGATAACAACAACTAATATTCCTATTGAAAGAGCATACCAATTTGGGTTTAATGGTGTACTAAAGAAATTTAATACCTTTATAGCTGCTGATTCAGATGATTTAGTTGATACACCAAAAAAATTATCTAATTGTCCTATTGCTATTATTAATGCAATACCTGATGTAAATCCAGTAACTACTGGTGTTGGTATATATGATACTACTTTTCCTAATTTCAATATTCCTGCTAAAATCAGAATTAATCCAGCTAATGCTCCAGCTATCCATACCCCTTCTAATCCATACTTTTGAAACAAAGCAACTAAAATTGCACTCATAGCTCCTGTTGGGCCTGATATCTGAAATGATCCTCCAGATAAAGCACCAATTACTACCCCTGCTAATATAGCAGTTATCAAACCTGCTGCTGCTGTTGCTCCAGAGCTTACCCCAAAAGCCAATGCTAATGGCAATGCTACAGCTGTAACTGTTATACCTGCCATTAAATCTTGTTTAAAATTTAACAAATCATATCCTTTGAATTCATTCTTAATGTCCTTAATATAACTTTTAAGCATTATATTCATTCCCTTCTTCATACTTTATTCATATGTTTGTCCATAGGTATTTTAACTCTAGTTAAAAAATAATACAAGTTATGTTAAATTATAATATCGTTTACTATTTAAATATATTAAAAATCCAGTAAAATTTTATTATTTTACTGGATTATTTTTTATTAACTTAAAATATATTATATTTAATTTTTTATTTTATAATTATTTATATATTAAACTTTTTAACCACTTCATTTAATTTTTGAGCAAGTTCTGCTTGATTTTGAGCTGTTTGTGAAACTTGTTCAATTGCTTTTGTAGTTTCTTTCATACTTTCTCTAATATCTTCTGCCTTTTCGCTAGATTCTTGTGAGGATGCTGCCATATTTTGTACAGCATCACTAACTTGTCCGACTGTTGCTGTTATCTCTTCAGACATAGCAGCAATTTCATCAGACATCTGGCTTACAAATTCTGAGTCATCATGATACTTATTACCTGTTTCACCATAAGCATCTAACTGTAAATTTACATTAGTGTTAACAAATTCTAGTATATCATTGCCAGATTCAATACTACTTTTAAATGCATACTGTACTTTTAAAATTGTTTCTTGAATACTTTTTACAGCATCAGCTGACTGTTCTGCTAATTTTCTTACCTCATCTGCAACAACTGCAAACCCTTTTCCTTGTTCCCCTGCTCTTGCTGCTTCAATAGCTGCATTTAATGCAAGTAAATTAGTTTGTTCAGCTATACCTCCTATAGTATCTGCCATAACTTTTATACTTTCAACAACCCTACCATCTTCAATTGCCTTTTCCATTTTTTCTTTCTTTTGGGTATATACTTGTCTTGTTTCATATATAGCTTTTTTACTGCTCTCTTTTACTTCTATAGCTCTTTTCTTTGCAGCATTTGATATATTACTTCCATCCATAGATTTAGAAGATAATATATTTATACTTGCATCAACTTCTTCAATTGATGCGCTTATTTCTTCTGTTACAGCTCCAGATTCCTGTATTCCTGAAGCAATAGTATCAACAGCTTCATCAATTATAACAACTTTAGAAAACAGTTCTTCTACTGTTGCTGAAAGTTCTTCTGAGGAAGCTCCTATATTTTCAGAATCTTCAATGATCAACTTTACTAAGTTACTTACATTTTCCTGTGCTTTATTTAATGCATTTGCAGTTTCTCCAAATTCATCTTTACTTTTAACATTAATTGAATGACTAAAGTCATAAGAAGATAATCTAAGTGCAAAATCCTTTATTCTTATAAGTGGATTTGTTATTTGATTGCTTAAAATGAAAGCTAAGATTATAGCTATTATTAATGATCCTATAAGTAAAAATATGTTAATAACTATTCCATTTACTAAGTCTTGCTTTACTATTTCTTCTCTAATATCTATTACTTCAGTTATATCATCTATGTAATTTCCAGTTCCTATTACCCAATTAAATGGCTTATACAGCTTACTATAGCTTCTTTTAGGAGATGATTCTGTTTCACCAGCTTTAGGGAACCAATATTCAGTATATCCTCCTTCATCTTTTTTACCATTTTCAATTATGTCTTTTATCATATAGTTTCCGTTAGAATCTTTATCATTAAGTCTATTTTTCCCTTCAGTATCATTTCCTAAATATACAACATTTACTCCTTCAATAGTATCTGCCCAGAAGTATCCCTCTTTCCCAAACTTTAAATTCCTTAACAAATCTGCACTTTGCTTTTTAGCTTCATCATCTGTCAGTTCTCCAGTTTTAGTTTTTTCGTTAATTGTATCTATCATGGAAATAGCAATTTCTACTTGCTCCTTAATTCTAGAATCATAATCATCATTTAAATTTTCAATTTGATTATCTAATAATTTATTATTAGTTTGAATACTTTTAAAAGTCATAGTAATAGTTATGATAATAGCAGTTACTAGAGATATAACCATTGTAACAATAATCAATTTGTGCTTAACCTTTTTCATAAATAGGCCTCCTTTTATGTAAATACTCGATTTATAGTTTCATTTAAAATGAATATTTAATAGTAACCTATACTAACCCAAATAACACTCTAAATAAAATCAAAGAAAAATATTATTATTCTAAAAATGTATATATTTTAATACTATTATTCTATACGTTTCAGATATTTTTGATTTTCTCTTATATAAATATTCGTATGATAAAGATTAAACTGTACTATAAAATATATTTTATTTATATATTTTTACAAAGATTGTAAAACTTAAATTTATAATTCTGCATTAGTAAAAAAATCACAGTATTTTTCTATGTAAATATTAAAATAACTATATAAAAATAATGAAGTAATTATTTTTACATAGTTATTTTAATTCTAAAAATTTATTTAGCTTTTTATCTTCCATATCATGTTGCATAACTCTGCATATAAAGTGTATTAATAATATTGTAAAAAAATTAAAGATATTAAAATATACCCACTCCCATATATTAAATATGTGATTTACGATATAAGTTTTTTATATTGAAGCTTTATATACCTATATATTTAAAGTAGTTTCATCAATCCATTTGTATTCTGGCTTAATTTCTCTTATATCATTAACTAGTTTAAATAAAGCAACATCTTTTTCTTTACATTCTAACATTATATCTACATCAATATTAAAAATTTTTAAAATTTCTAGAAATTCTACAAATTTATATGGATTTATAAAATCTGAATGTTTCTTATCAACTTTATCAGTTAAAGTTGTATCTCTAGGAGATGAAAAATGCATCTTAGGTGGTAAATCTTCATTATTCCAAGTATTTAGTATATCACCTAAAATATTCACTATATCATCGCCTTCATTATTACAATTATGGTGATGAATATCTAAAACCATAGGTATATTTAGTATTTTACATAAATTTAGAGTTTCTGTAGCCGTATATGTTTTATCATCATTTTCTATAATTAATTTCGTTTTTAGATTTATGGGGAATTTATTAAAGTTTTTAATAAATCTCTCTATTGCAGCTTCTTTACCTCCTGTTGCTCCACCTACATGAATAACCATTTTTCCTTGCTTATAATTCATATCCTCAAACCATTCAACTTGTCTCATTAAATTTATTAATGTATTTTCAACAACTTTAGGATTATTGCTATTTATAACATTAAACTCATCTGGGTGAGTATCAACTCTCATATTAGACTCTCTTATAAGCTTTCCAACATATTCAAAATCCTTCTTTAATATTTCTCTATGCCCCCAATATCCAACTTCAGGATGAGTTACTAAAGGTATTAAAGCTGATGTTATTCTATAAAAATGTATATTATTCTTTATATTGTATTTTAATATCTCTTGTAATGCATTTAAATTTGATAAAGCCACTGTTTTTAGTTTTTCTAACCTTTTTTCTTCTGATGAAATTTTATTATAATTCGTAAAAGTAACAGTGCTAGAGCTTGTTATCTTTTTTCCTAATACATTTGAAATAGCAACATATCCAAGTCTTACTATCATAAATATTCTCCTTTTAAATTATTTAACATTAGTATTCCCTGATATAAATTTTTAATATATAAAAATACACTAAGAAGTAAACTTAGTGCATTTAATTAATTAATATAAAATTAGATTTAATTTAAATATTATTTATTTCTTTCATAAGGATATTAACACTTTCAATATCAAAACCTTCTTTATAATTTTGTTTACTTGCCCATAAGGCTACATTTGCATAGTCAGGATGGTTTTTATCATTGATTACTTCTAAAAATTCTATATATTCTTCTATTCCCCCAATATCTTCAGGTGGACAATTTCCTTCTGCTTCAACGCATTTAGGGTAATCATCCACATAATCTTCAATTATTTCTTCTAAAATTATATCATGCTTCCAGTAATCACCAAAGTCATATACATACTCAATTTTATTACTTCTATTTAAATAAAAATCTATACTAACTTCATTACTAAGCTTAGGCTTAATTTTAAGCATATTCCTTATAAATCCATTAGGATCGTTTTTTTCATTTAATTTTAATTTAGAATAGAATTCATATTCGGAAATTGCCTCCTTATCACAAGTTACTCTTAAATTTTCTTCCTTAATATTAAAATCATATAAATAACTGTTGCTCCATCCCATGGACTGCTGAATTATATTATGTAATTTTTCAAAGCTAATATTAGAAGGAACTATAACCCTCCTATATATCAATGGTTCACTATCTCTTAGTTCTATTTTTATCTTATATGCTCTCATAATCTGTATCCTTTTCTTATATTTTTAAAGTATCTTTATATTTACGTCATTTATTCCTTTAATATTTATTATATTGATATTTTAATCATTTCATAGTTGATTATATTTCCAATTACATAACTGAATATTACTAGTTTTAATTTTAAATCAAATTGAAAATTTTCTTAGTCCAATAATAAATGCCCAAGAGGTATTTCCCCTGGGGCATTTATTATATGGCTAGAAGCATTGCCTTTGTTTCATCATCACAAAATGCTGCATTTACACTATTTATATAAATTTTCTTATATTCATCTATATCAACTTTAAAAGTTTCTACTAACTTATTTGTTTCTTGATTTAGGTTTATATTTGAAACAGTTCTGTTATCTGTACTAAGATTAACTTTAATGTTATCTTTATGATATTTGTAAATAGGATGTTCTTCATATGAATTCACAGCTTTTGTATCTAGATTACTCTTTGGGCACATTTCTAATGTTATCCCATTTTCTTTTACTAATTTATAGGCCTCAACATCATTAAATATATATACTCCATGTCCTATTCTTTCCGCTCCTAAAAGGTTTATGGCATCCCTTACATTTTTCCCAAATCCAGTTTCTCCTGCATGTATTGTTATTCTAAATCCCTTTTCTTTAGCAATCTTCATTGCTTCTATATACTCATAAGCAAAATCTTCTCTTTCTGATGCTGCCAAATCTATTGCTACGACACCTTTACCAAGATATTTTTCGCTAGCATTTATAGATTCATACACATGCTCTAAGTCTAATCCTCTAATACAAGAAATTATAACATTTCCCTTTATGTCATATTTATTTTCCGCATCTCTTATTCCATCTATAACACTTTCTATAATTTCCTCCAAGGCTAGTCCCTTTTTTGTATGAAATATTGGTGCAAATCTAACTTCAATGTATTTAACATTATCTTTTACAGCATCTTCTAATAGCTCATAAGATGCCCTTCTTAAATTTTCTTTTGTTTGTAGAACCTCATTTGGTAAATCAAATCTCTTTAAATATTCATCTAAAGAATCACAATCCTCTTCAACAGTTAATAGATTTTTAACGTAATCATAATCATAGCTGTCTAATTGAATATTTTCTTTTTTAGCAAGCTCTATAACTGTCTCAACTCTTAAGCTACCATCTAAATGACAGTGAAGCTCTATTTTCGGTAAGTTATTAATATCCATAAAATTAGTCCTCCTTAAAATTCTTATATATGTAAAAAATAATCTTCTCAATATGTAAACAAACTACTTTAATTTTTTACCTTCTTTTATATAATTTATATATGTATTTTATAAAAACGATTGGAATCTTTATTGGTAAATAGCCTAGTTATAATTGAAATTAAATTCAAAAATCTATTTATATCAATTATTAGATATTAATACTTAAATCAATATCTTAAAATTAACTAAATGTTTTAGAGCAAATCAAGAATATAGTATTAATTTAAATATATTTAGGTATAAAAAAATTCCTGAAAACGAAGAAATCACAAATAAAATGATTTCCTCGTAATCAAGAATTATTGGTTCTTGGTAGAGACCCCTAAACCATATCATTAGGGTTATACGAAGATATTTAATATATCCTTATTTAAATTAATATTAATTTTAGCATATATACATAAATAGTCAATATAAAATTTTGACGTATTATATCATAATATTGTCACTATTTATATATTAAATAACTTACAATAAATTGCAATAATTCATTATTCTACGTTACCTCTATAAAGGTCTCTTTCTGAAATATTTATCTTAAAGTTCTTTTCATGTATTTTAATTATTTTTTCTTCTTTATCGTCTACTAAAGAAAATACTTCGCCAGTTTCTCCTGCTCTTCCAACTCTACCTGCTCTATGTAAATAATCCTTAGAATCTTCTGGAATATCAAAATTAACAACGTGAGTTACTCCTTTTATATCTAACCCTCTAGCTGCAATATCAGAAGCAATTAAAACATTGATTTTACCTTTTCTAAAGTTTTCTAAAGCTCTTTTTCTATCTTCCATCTTTCCATTTCCACCAATAGCAGCAACTTTAACATTGTTAAATGATAAATATTCAACAGCTGTGTTAGTAGTATAGCTATCATTATTAAATACTAAAACCTTTGGAGATTTTAATGCATTTAAAAGTTTTCTTAAAGTTTCAACTTTCTTTCTGCTATCAGTTTTTATGTAGTTATGATTTATATTTTCATTAACTTTATTACCTTTAACTGAAACTACTTTTATATCTTCTGCTAAAGTTTTAGCTATATCTAAAGTTTTACCATTTAATGTGGCTGAAAACATCATAATTTGAGTGTACTTTGGTGTAACCTTTATTATGTCTTTTACAGTAGGAAGATTATTTTTATCTAAAAGTTTATCTACTTCATCAATTACAATGTTTTTTATTGTGTGAGCAGATACTTTCTTCTTTTTTATTAACTCTAAGATTCTTCCAGCAGAACCTACTAAAATTTGAGGCTTTGCTTTTAAATTATCTATTTGTCTTTTAATATTTGCACTTCCAATTAAAGGTGTAGAAGTAATTTCTAGACCTGAAGCTTTTTTCAACTCATTTATAGTATTATTTATTTGAATAGCTAATTCATGAGTTGGCGCTAATATTATACATTGCATTTCTTTTTTATTTATATCTATATTTTCAATTATAGGTAAAAGATATGCTAGGGTTTTTCCTGTACCTGTCTCTGATTGCCCAATTAAATTTGTTTTTTCTAGAGCTAATGGAATAATTTTTTCTTGTATTTCAGTAGGCTCCTTTATTCCCATAGCATTTAATCCACTAATTATTTTTTCATTTATTTTTAGATTTTCAAAACTCTTTTCCATAACTAATACCTCTTTCATTAAACTATATGCTTCTTAACTTTATCAGTAGTTTAGAAGATTGTCAAAA